>Ga0315905_10001913_pt1 | contig 22106 bp, 25 predicted proteins | sample LakEriMetagenome_5_FD_203522 | JGI IMG/M metagenome (GOLD analysis project Ga0315905, IMG submission 203522) | Freshwater fungal communities from buoy surface, Lake Erie, Ohio, United States - Buoy 4 MA121 | ecosystem: Environmental > Aquatic > Freshwater > Lake | place: USA: Lake Erie, Ohio...
ATCACATTTCTTTGTATGTGAAGATGATATGCTTATAAAAGATGTTAATATATTCGACAAATATATTAGTGCGAGTAAAATAAGCGGAATACAATATTTCATATATACTTCTGTAGCATGGGATAGTGGACAAAAAGGAGAACGCACTCCTAAAGCTGTAGTTGAATATCCAGATAATACTAGAATTAAATTCAATTATAATATGTGTAATGAATTTACATATAAAACAAAAAACTTGATACAAAATGTAGGGTTATATGACGAAAATTTTCGTTATCTATTTGATGTAGACTATGCATATAGAGTATCTCAATATACTCACAATCCTTTTTGGTATTTTTCCGATTTGTTAGAATCTGATAATTTAATAGATAATAATTCAGAAGCTACATCTCGATTAGATGCAGGTGGTCAACGATCATCAAATCTTCAACCAGAGCATAATAAATTTTATAATAAACATGGAATGTATATAGGTAATATACCTTCTTTAAATAAAAATGTATTAATTGATAGACTAAAAGATCTTAGAAATAATGTCAGATAATATAAAAATTCTAATTCTAACAAATACTTTTGGAAAATATAAAAGACAGGATATAGCAGTAGAATCCTTTTTATATCTTAAGAAACTTTATCCAGAAAACATAGATATTTTAAATGTTCAGTTTAAAGATGAAAAAGACAGTTTTCAAAATGTATATAGTGATATTCCTGTAGATTTTTGTTTAGATATTTCTAGTAAAAAATATATTTCAAGTTGTTCAAAAAAACTTCCAAGTATTTCAGAAATTATTTTTCGAGGTTTTCGTAATGATTATTACGACTATGTAGTTTATGTAAATTCTGATGTTATACTTTTACCAAGATTAGTAGAAATTATTCTTAATGAAAAACCAGATTGTATGACAGGTCCAAGGTTAGACATTGATGATATAGATTCTTTTCAAGATGTTTTACAAGAGAAGATCAAACCCATTCGCACAGAAATTGCAGGATATGACTATTTTGTTTTTGAGAAAAAATGGTTCAAAGAATATAAACAATATTTTGTTAGTAAATTTTTAATAGGTAAACCGCTTTTTGATGTAGACTTTGCAGGTTTAATGGTATTATTCGGACGAAAAACTATTATAGCAAACGACTATCCACTTTCAGCACTGCATATATATCATGGTAATTCTTCTGTGACTGATGATTGTTTGGAAAAAACACATAACGAAAAAACACATAATGAAAATCCGTTGTTTACTATAGCCAATAATGTTATGTATTATAATTTACAGTATAATCTTTGTCGAAGAAAACCTTGGGGAGCATTTATTAATCCTGAGAAAAATGAAAAAGAATTTCAAAAAAATTTCTTTGATTCTATGAATATTCATAGCAATAATAATATTAAATATATCGAATGAAAGTATATACGTTTTTTACTGATAGTCATCGAGAACTACTTAAAATTTTTCAAGATAATTTTCCTTATGCAGAAGCGGAACTTAATACAAAATGGTTTCCGCAAGAGTGTAAAACAGGAAGTTTTATGTCTGATGGTTGGAATTCTACCATGAAAAGAAAAGTCGAATATATTTTACAGTCATTGAATGAAACATCAGAAAATGAGTGGTTTGTTCATTCAGACTGTGATATTGTTTTGTTTGATGGTTGGACAGATATTCTTGAAAGACATAAAGATAATGTTGATATGATGATTCAGAATGATCATCCACTTTTATGTGCTGGATTCTTTTTTTGTAAATCTAATACTCATACTAAACTACTATGGGGTAGAGTTTTAAGTGATTTGCATAAATTTGAACATGACCAAGTTGCAATGAACTTTTTTATAAAGCAAATGCCTGAATTAAAGGTTGGAGTTTTACCTGATAGCTACTTCACATACGGTGCATTTAAAAAAGGTGTTTGGAGTGGTGAAAATTTTGTTGTCCCTGATGCATCTAATTTAAAGATGTATCATGCTAATTGGGCAGAAGGAGTCGAAAATAAGAAAAATCTTATTGAAAATATTATCCGTCAAAAAAATGGTTTATGATTTTAAATATTTGAGGCCGTATCCTCCAAAGTATCCAGCTTATCCACCGTATAGTAATATTGAAAACTATATGGAACATTATTTCTTTGATTATTATAAAAAGAATATTGAAGACTTTAAAAAAATAGATCGTCAATATCTTCCTATTTTCTGGACAACTCTTTATAACGATCATATTCATGTCAACACAGCAGAATATTTAAATGCATTAGACCAAACAAAAAAATATTTTACAGTTAATCAACATGATGATGGTATAAGATATTCTCTTCCACAAGATACAATTGTATTCTCTGCCTCCGAAAATGGACACGGAAAAATATATCCAATACCTTTATTAACAAGTCCTATACCTAATATAGGCGAAAATTTAGATAAAGATATTTTATGTTCATTTGTCGGAACTATTACACATCCTTTAAGAATAGCATTATATCAACTTTATGGAGGAAAAGAAAATTTCTATTTTTCTGAAATGAAAAATTGGTCGCCTGTTATTACAGATGATAAATTTGAAGAATTCAAAACTATTACAAAGAGATCTAAATTTTCTCTTTGTCCAAGAGGAAATATAATTCAATCTTTTCGTATCTATGAAATATTACAATTGAATAGTGTACCAGTTATTATTGCAGATAAATTTACCTACCCATTTAAAGATTTACTAAATTGGGAAGATTTTTCTATTATAGTTAATGATCCTAGAGAATTAGAGTCTAAATTAATGTCTGTAACAGACGATGAGTATGATAAATTATTGAATAGAGGTGAAGAAATATATCAAGAATACTTTACTTTAGAAAAAATGTGTTTAAATATTAAAAAAATATTATGCGATTAATAATAGACGTAGGATGCAATGTATTGGAAGGTTTTAAAAAATTAAAATCTGTTGAAAATATAAATGAAAATGATAGGAAAGTTTTTGTAGAAGCTAATCCTGAATGTTGGAATTTTTTAGAGAATGAAATATCTAAAATACAAAACAGTGAATTTATAAAAAAGGCACTTGATACAACTAATAGAACTGTCGAGTTAATAACAAGAGCAGATAAAAGAACTGATACCGCTGCTACTATTTTAGGTAGAAAATTTATTGAAGACAGTTTAAATAGATGGAATATAAAGGTTGATAATTATTTAACCTACTATGTTTCCACAGTAACAATTCAAGAAATTATAGAAAGTCAAAAAGAAAAATTTGATGATATAGTATTAAAACTCGATGCCGAAGGTGTAGAATATACAGTTCTCCAACAGATTTTAGATAATAATATTCATATAGATAAGATATATTGTGAATTTCATGTTCATAATGTAGAAGATGAAAATAATAAAAATATTTTAATTCAAAAACTTAACGAAAAAGGTATTTCTATTCTTAATTGGGATTAAAAATATGGCTATAAAAGCAATATTATTTGATTTGGATGGTGTTATAATAGACGCTAAAAAAATTCATTTTAATTCTTTAAATGATGCTATTAGAATATATGACCATCGTTGTATAATCTCATATGAAGAACATTTACAAAAATACGACGGTTTAAAAACAGACCAAAAATTAAAGATTCTGACAAAAACTAAAGGTTTGTCAGAATCTTTATATAAAGATATTTGGAATAAAAAACAAAAATTAACTATAAAATATTTAAATAAACTTGTTCCAAATCCAGAATTGATAAAAACATTAGAACGATTAAAATCCGAAAATTTTAAAATAGCATGTTGTACTAACAGTATCAAAGATACTGTAATGTTTTCATTAGAAAAAATGAATATTAAACATTATTTCGATTTAATAATTTCTAACCAAGATGTTAAAAATTCAAAACCTAGTCCAGAGATTTATTTAAAAGCTATTTTAGAATTTGGAGTTAATCCAGCGGAAGTTTTAGTTGTAGAAGATTCACCACATGGTTTACAAGCTGCATATTTAGCTAACACTAATATTTTAAGAGTCGAATCTCCTGATAGTATAAATTTTGAATTGATAAGAAATTATATTAACCATATAAATAGAAATATGATTCCTAAGTGGCAAAATAAGAAAATGAATATTTTAATTCCTATGGCAGGTGCAGGTAGTAGATTTGAAAAAGCAGGTTATGTTTTACCTAAACCTCTTATTGATGTCAACGGAAATCCTATGATTAAAACCGTAGTAGATTGTTTAAACGTTGATGCTAATTTCATCTTTATTGTACAAAAATCCCATAACGAAAAATATAATCTAAAATCTATGTTATCTTTGATAGCACCAAATTGCTGTGTTGTAGAAATTGACGGTATAACAGAAGGTGCTGCTTGTACAACTCTTTTAGCAGAACACCTTATTAATAATGACCAACCTCTTCTTATAGGTAATTCTGATCAATATATAAAATGGAATTCTAATGAATTTTTCTATAAAGTACAAGAGCAACAAATAGATGCTAGTATATTAACATTTAATGCTAACCATCCGAAATGGTCTTATGCTAAAGTTGATGATTATGGTTTTGTAACAGAAGTAGCAGAAAAAAATCCTATTTCTGATTTAGCTACAGTTGGCATATATTATTGGAAACATGGAAAAGACTATGTTCGATATGCAAAACAAATGATCGAAAAAAACATAAGAGTTAATAATGAATTTTATGTGTGTCCAGTTTTTAATGAAGCTATAAACGACTCCAAAAAAATAACAACATACAATGTAGATGAAATGTGGGGTATAGGAACTCCAGAAGATTTAGAAAACTTTTTAAATAAAAGCGATATATAAAATTATCTAATTTTGATGAAAATAAAATTATATATTAATACATATAATGCTAATAACTTATTAAATGATTATTGTTTAAAAAGTTTATTTGAAAGCGATTTTGATCAAGATAATACTTTTGTTAATGTAGTTGATAACCACAGTAACGTTTTTATAGAAGAAGAATATAATAAAAAGGTAAATGTAATACATAATCAGTTAAGACCAGACTTTTCTACAGGTCATTTATCAAGAAGTTGGAATTTATGTTTGATAAATGGATTTGTAGATTTAGAAAATCCAGATTGCGACATTGTAATTTTATGCCAAGTTGATAGTTTTTTAAACAAACAATGGTTTTCGAATGTATTAAACCTTAAAAATACATATAAATTAGATTATGTTACATATGGATCAGGCGATCAGTTTCAATATTTTACTCCCGAAGCTATAAAAAATATAGGATTATATGACGAAAGATTTTGTAATATTGGTTATCAAGAGGCTGATTATTTTTTAAGAGCAGCAAAATATCATCCAAATAAAACATCAATAAACGATGCCGCGCATGGTAGAGTTTTTAACAATTTAAATTTAAATTTTCTAGACACAGAAAAACTTCATACAGGATTTGTAAGAAAAGAGCAGAGTCATATAGAATCATTAAAATATCACGGATTTTCGTTAAATATGTTCAATCATAAATGGGACGCTATACCACAGCATTGGCAACCTAACACCATTAGTAACGCAAAGCTTAAAACCAATAATTATATTTTATATCCATATTTTGAAAATAAAATATTAAAAGAAACCCTAATACAACAAAATTATATAATACCATAGTTATGATTTTAATTTCACATAGAGGCAACTTAAATGGTCCCAGCATTTATGAAAATGTTCCACATCATATTCAAAAATGTTTAAATGATGGTATTGAATGTGAGATAGATGTATGGAAAATTCAAGATGCTTTTTATCTGGGTCATGATGACTCAGAACATGAAGTAGATTTTTCTTTTTTAACACAAAAAGGCTTATGGTGTCATGCTAAGAACCTTGAAGCATTGAATGACATGCTGAAACAAAATATAAATTGTTTCTGGCATCAAGATGATGACTTTACGCTTACGTCTTCTGGTTTTATATGGACATATCCTAATAAGAGAGTTTTAGATAACTCTATAATAGTGGATAATGATCCAAATTGGAAGGAAAAAAATTATCAATGTTATGGAGTATGTAGTGATTATATTTTATAATTATGATAGCAGTATGCATAACTGGACAATTTAGATCTTGGGATCGTGTTAAAGATAATATTCTACAAAATATTATCAGAGATAACACTGACGTTTTTTTTGTATGTGATGAAGATTTATCAATACCTAACGTCAATCATGAAATACTAAAAGACCCTCAATCAATTTACGACGAATCTGTTTTACAATCCTTTCGGTCTAGAAATGAATGTGTAACACCTATAGAAAATAGTGTTAATATGTTTTATAAAATAATGAAATGTAATGAATTAAAAAAACAATACGAAACCGAAAAAAATTTTAAATATGATATAGTTGTTCGACTTCGAACTGATACTCATTTTCGAGAACCAGTTAGTTTCTCTGAAGAAAAAGATAAAATAACTGTACCTCATCATTTAGGTTATGGTGGAGTATGTGATCAATTTGCGTATGGTTCATCAGATTTGATGGATATATTCTGTGATTTATTTCCTAATATGAAAAAATATTTTGATGAAGGACATATATTTCATCCAGAAAAACTATTGAAATATCACTGTAATAAATTAGGTATAAATGTTGATGAACGTGATGTTGGTTATTTGGGTATTGTTAGGTAATATTTACTCTAAATATTTTTCTATATTTTTCAAAAAACCATGAGGTGAGAAATATTCTTCCCATAACTCTCTATTAGATTTTAGATCGAATTTACGTTCTTTAATTATAGAAGGAAGGTTTTTTATTTCTTCTGGATTTATAAAAATTATATGCTTATCCCAGTCAATAATATTCTCTAGTGGTAGTATCGTGTCAGTATCTATTAATACAGGAACTCTACCAAAACAAAGAGTTTCGTAAAAACGATAAGAAAAATTACCGTTTCCTCTCATACAAAAAATATATTTGTTATCTGTCATATTTTTTATAAATTCTCTTTTACCCCTAAATTTAGGAAGTTCAGGGGACCAAAAACCAGATCGTATTATTTTATCAACAGGATAAACTTTTTCTATACTTTCTAGCATTTCTTTACGATTGCTATTATAAACACCACAGAAACCTATAGAATCTTTACACTGTTCAGTAAAGATACAATCATCTGTTATAAGAGCAGGAAAAATCTTCTCTTTTTGAGTTATATTGCTTCTACCAATACTTGTTCTAAAAAGAATAAGATTATCGGGTAAATTATATTGTCTTTCGTCATCGTCATTATAAAAAGTTATAACTTTTTTATTGTACTTTTTAGCATATTCGCAAATACTATATAATCTAGCATCATTAGGATTAAATTTAAAAGGAACACCTACATAATCACAATTTTCTATTTCAGTTTTTTCAAATAATGTTTGTCCTGAAAAAAATAATTTATTTAAAAGTCCATGATTCCAATAACCATATGAATTTATAGTTTCATTAAAAGCAACCTCATTCATAAAAGGTGCTACCCATAAAATTTCAGTAAACCCTTTGAGATCGTTCGGGGTTAAAATATTAAAATCTACATATATTTTCATTAAAATATTTAGAGAGTTGAAATTAAAAATCAACATATTAAATATTTTTATGTTTCAATATAATAATATATTTTCATCTGATCCTATAGAAAACTTTTGGGAAGGCGATTATCTTAACAACATTTTAGAGCCTTATAAGAATAAAAATATTAAAATTTTAATTTATTCAGAAAATACAAAAGATAAAGATTCCGTACTAAATTTTAAAATAAATTTTAAACCAGATTTGATATTTCATATATCTGACGAATGGGGTAACTGGCATTGGCAAAAACTTATGTATGAAAATGTACCTTTAGTTTTTCGTCAATATATGTTTAAGCAATATCCTAAATTATCAAATGTTTATCAGATTCCTCTTGGGTATATGAGTAATTATTTAAAACTAAAAAAACCTATAAAACAAATAAAGGATAGAGAAAATTTTTGGGGGTTTTGCGGAAATATAGAATCTAAAGAATGGCATATTTCTAAAAATAAAATAAAAGAACAAATTAGTAAATTTCCACACGAACATATATTCAGAACAGATCCAGAAAATATGTTTGATGTTTATAATAATAGTGTGTTTATGCCTAATAGAAGAGGTAATTATTCTTTAGACTGTTTAAGAATATACGAAGCATGTATGGTTGGTTGCATACCTATTATTGAAGGTTCACCAGATGAATTAACAGGATCATTTTCTTTTAATTTGAATAACAATAAAATTCCTTTTATCTTTATAGAAAATTACGAAAACTCGGTAGACAAGATTGAAAAATTATATAACGATAAATATAAATTACAAGAAATTTCTGAGTCGTGTATAGAATGGTTCTACCATCAAATAGATAGTATTCACTTTAAAATAAAAGAAATTTATAAAAATATAAAATAAATATAAAATGAAAACAGCAATTTGTTTCTCTGGTGAATTAAGAAGTATTGATAAAACTTATCATAAATTAAAAGATAAATTATTAGACCGATTTTCAGATTACGATATTTTCTATCATACTTGGAATGACGATCCAGATATTCATAAGTTACACTATATCGAAAAAGATAAAAATACTAAGAATATACTAATAGAAAATAGAGTAACTTTTCCAGAAAGAGAAATATTTCATAAAAATAAAAGACCAGAAGTTTTTGTTCAAGGAATGTTAAGACAACTATATTGTTTAAAAACGTGTAACGGTTTAAAAAAATTATATGAAAATGAAAACAATTTCAAATATGATATTGTTGTTAGAATAAGACCTGATTTACTTTTAGTAAACAACACTTCCCTTGAAAGGAAAATAGAGACATGGAATACTAAAAATTATATGTATACTACAGATCATGATGATCACTCAGGTTATAATGATCGTTTTTATTTTTCCAATTCTGAGAATATGGATTTTCTTTCAGATAGATTAGATATATTAGATTACTATACAGATTTAGGAGGAGTTATTCATTATGAAACATTTTTTAAATTTTGTATAAAATATATTAACCTTGATGTAGCTCGTTCAAATATGCAATTTGTTTTATTAAGAAGTAATGGAGAAATGTCATCAAATTTATTGAAATATAATATAGACTTAGGTATATAATAGTATGAGTCAAAAGACAGCTTTAGTGTTAGGTGCTGGTGGATTTATCGGCAATCATTTAGTAAATCGCTTAAAAAGTGAAGGATATTGGGTTCGTGGTGTTGATCTTAAATACCCAGAATATCAAGAGAAAAGTAATGCAGATGATTTTATAATTGGTGATTTGCGTGATGTAAAATTAGTTTCACTTGTAATGTGGTCCCCTCTTCAAAGAACTACAGAAGCGGGAAGCTTTGATGAAGTGTATCAACTTGCTGCTGATATGGGCGGAGCTGGTTATATCTTTACTGGAGAAAATGATGCAAATGTTATGCATAACTCTGCAACAATCAATTTGAATGTAGTAGACTTTGCAGCAAAGTTTGGAGTTAAAAAGATTTTTTACTCTTCATCTGCTTGTATGTATCCTGCATATAATCAAGAAGATCCTAATAATCCAAACTGTGTAGAGAGTAGTGCATATCCTGCTGCACCAGATTCCGAATATGGTTGGGAAAAACTTTTTAGCGAACGCTTATATCTTGCATATAATAGAAACCATGGTCTTGATGTTCGTATTGCAAGATTCCATAATATTTTTGGACCTCTTGGAACATGGCAAGGTGGTAAAGAAAAAGCACCTGCCTCAATTTGTCGTAAAGTTCTTTCTGCAAAAGACGAGATTGAAATTTGGGGAGATGGCGAACAAACACGTTCTTTCCTTTATATTGACGAGTGTATTGAAGGTATTCGTCGTTTAATTAATGGTGATTTCTCAGGTCCAGTAAATCTTGGCTCAGAGGAAATGGTTACTATTAATCAACTTGTTGATATTGCATGTTCTATTGAAAGTAAAAATCTTAAAAAGGTTCATATCTCTGGCCCAACAGGAGTAAGAGGACGTAATTCAGATAATAAATTAATTAAAGAAAAACTAAATTGGGAACCGAATTATCCACTTTCAAAAGGTATTCAAGAAACATATCACTGGATTAAGAGTCAAATGGAGACTAAATAAGATTATTATGATGACTACAGCGAAAGCATTTGGTATTACTCGTCCCGGCGATCACATTGGGCAAACTCAAGCAGTTCCTGCTCAACCTTCTCCTCAACCAAACATTGAGGCAGAGAAATTTAAAATTCTTTCTGAAGCAATTCAGAAATTTATGAATAAACAAATTTCCAAAGGAGAACTAGAAACAATACAAAACTCGTTGAAGTAATGAGTTTTGTAGTGTAAATTAAACTGTGAGTTCTAAAACAGTTCAGTTTCAAAAAATAAAAGTTCGTAATTTCCTATCATACGGTGACTCTCCGATTGAAGTTGAATTCAAAAACGGTATTACATTTGTAACAGGATACAATAAGGATGAAGAATCTTACAATGGTGTTGGTAAAACATCACTTATTGTTGAATCTTTATCCTTTTTGCTTTTCGGGGAAACATACAGAGACATTAATCAAAAGCTTATCAAAAATAAGTTTGGTGGAAAAACGTGTATTGTAGAAGGATGGCTAAAAGTTAACAATGACGAATTATATATAGTTCGTAGTCTTTCTCCTAATAAACTTATCTTAACTGTTAATGGTGATTCAGACAGCTACACAAAGTCTGTTCCTGAAACCACTAAATATATTATAGACAATATTGGTGTGTCAAAAACTGTGTTCACAAACACTATTGTTATGACCAACCGAGAAAGCATGTCTTTTTTAAATCAGAAAAAAGAAGTCAAAACAAAGTTTATTGAAGGCATTCTTGGTCTTGAAGCATTCGCTGAATTTCTTCGTCTTGCCAAAGATGAAGCAAAACTTGCTGATGATAATCGCGCAAAAAAGTTTCAAGAAAGTACTCTTGTGGAAAGAGATTTGAACAATGATCAAACTTACTATACTCAATATGAAGAGAAAAAAGTTCGAGACGAAGACCTTATTAATCAAAAAATAATACTTTTAAAAGCAGTTCAACCTGTTGATAATTCTGAAAAAATAAATCAACTACAAGAAGAAAAACAAATTTTAGAAGATTCTTTACCTGAAAAAGAAGAAAGGGTTGGTAAAGGCATTAAAAAGAAAATGGAACTTGATGCAGATAAATCACAAAAGGAAAAAACACTTCGTGCATTGTCTGGTAAACTCACAGAATGTCCATCTTGTAAAAGACCTTTTCTTGATCATAACTCTGATGAAATAGAAAACGAAAAAAAGGTTTTAAGAGATAGTATAAATGAACTATCAGTTCAAATTGAAAAGTTCTCAAAGGCTATTAATAAAGTCAACTCTGATATTTCTGAAATAAAAACCAAAGTTCGTGAAACGACGAACAATATTCAAAATTTACAAAACGAGCAACAAAAGTTTCTTAAAAGTGAGATGGAAATAAACAATCTACTTCAACAATTAGAAACTGTTCGTAATAGTGAAAATCCTTTTGGAGAAAAAATTGAAAAAGCTAAAGAAAGACTCTACAAGTGTAAAGAACAGTTAGATGTTTTTATCAAAGAATCAAAACTTGCTAACATTGTTAAAGAAGGTGCATCACCTACAGGTGTAAAAGCTCTTGTTATCAAAAAAGTTATTAACCAATTAAACAATCGCATCAATCATTATCTTGTTCGTTTACATTCACCTTTTCGTATTTATTTTGATGAATTTTTTGAAGAGAATTTTAAAAGTGTAAATGATGAAGAATACTGCTATGGTAGTTTAAGTGGTGGTGAAGCAAAGCGTGTAGATTTTGCTATGCTTTTTGCATTTCGAGATATAAGACGCTTACAAAGCAATGTTCACATCAACTTAACTGTTATGGATGAACTTTTTGACAGTGCATTAGACAGTACAGGAATGAACGACATTATGGAACTCTTAAAAGAGAGTAAAGATGAGTGCTTTATGGTTGTTACTCATAGACCAGATAATATTGATAATTATGGTTGCAACATTATAGATTTAATCAAAGAAAATGGCATCACACTCTTGAATAACTCATAAAAAGGTTTTAAGTATTTGAAATGCCTACAATCGTTTCAAATAATGAAGTTAAAAAAGTTCCGAATATAAAACCTTTAAACGTCGGTTCTTTAAATAAAATAGAATTTTCTAATATAGTTTTTCCTTTTGGAAGAATTTTTGGTCCTAAAATATTTGGGGAATTGTCCCAAAAGTTGTCGGTATATTCGCCAAACAATAATGGTATAAAAATTCCTGTTCCTGGTGAAGGTCTTCCAAGAGTTATCAACTATTGTGCTGACCAAAGTGGTTGTGCTTTTTGGCGTATGATTTGGCCAGGAGATGAGCTTCTTGCAAATAACAGAGCAGTAGTAATGACACTTTATCAAATGGTTACACTTGGTCAATTTTATGGAGGAATTGATGCAGTTCGTTTACAACGCCAATGCACTGAACCTCAACTCGAATTTATTAAATTTTTAAGAAATGTTTCAGATCAAATGAAACAACAAACAGGCAAAGGTTTCCGCATTATTTGGGAAGTGGATGATATTGTTTGCCCTGCGGTTGATATTCCAGACTATAATGTTTGCAAAACTGCATTTGAAGGCGACTCGGTTCATAACAATGTTAAGGAAATGATGAAGTATGTTGACGAGATGACTGTTGTTTCAGAACACATGCGTCAACATTATAAGCAACATTTAAATTTTGATAAAATTACTGTTATTCCAAACTATGCACCAAAAAGTTGGATTGATCGTGGATTTGATGAAAAAGATATTCTTAGAAAATATAGTCGTAAAGGAAAGCCAAGAGTGCTTTATGCAGGAAGTGGAACACATTTTGATGTAAGTAATAAGGTTGGTCAAAAAGATGACTTTGGACATGTGGTTGATAAGATTATGGAAGACATTACACTTCATAAAAAGTATGAGTGGGTATTCTTTGGCGCATTACCACTTAAACTAAAACAATTTATTGGAAAAGGAATTGAGTTCCATTCATGGACTTCTATTCTTGAATATCCGCAAAAGCTTCAAGAAATTGATGTTGATGTAGCAATCGCACCACTTCAAGACAATATTTTCTCTCGTTCAAAAGCAAATATCAAATTAACAGAAGCAGGCGTTCAAGGCATTCCTTGTATTGCACAAAATATCGACTGTTATAATTCGGATGGTTGGAAATACTTGTTTAATACTGCTGATGAATTGTTTAATAAAATTGATGAAGTTTTAAAAACAGAAAATTCGTACATAGAAGCATGTCGTTTTGCACGCGAATATTCAGAGAAGTTTTTCTTACAAAATCATCTTGATCAGTATATTCTACTCTATACAACAGAGTATGGCGATGAAAAACGAAAAGAGTGTAAAACATTCTTTAATAATAATAAAGAACAATTTCTATAATAATAAAACCCAGTTTAAAAACTGGGTTTTCTCTTGCAAGTGAAGAACTGAGTAGTATAGTATATCTGTATGCTGAGAAACATTTATTATGACAAGAAAAAATCCACGATTCATCACTGGTTATATGAAGAAAACGGCGAACCACTTCACCGAAAAATTCATTTCAAACCATACATTTATGTAAAGGCTGTTGATAAAAAAAGAGTTCACGGCTTTGGTATTGATGGTGAAGAACTAACTAAAATGGAATTTTCTTCTGAATGGGATAGAAATGACTTTCTTAAAACATATAGAGGACAGGTTTATTTTAATCTTCCTGCAACACAGCAATATCTTTTAGAAAATTACTATACAAAAGATATTCAAGAGCTTACACGCTTTCCACTAAGAACATTCTATTATGACATTGAAGTTGTTGCAAACGAGTTTCCTGATCCTAAAGATGCGAAGTTTCCATTAACATCTATTACAATTTACGATAGCTTCTCAAAAAAGTATTATGTATGGGGTGTTAAACCTTATGACAGTTATTCTTGTAAAGATCATTTAAAAGATATTGATCCAGAAGAAATTCGATACAGCTATTGTCCGACAGAAAAGGAATTACTTTCACAGTTTTTAAAGTTCTGGAGAAAAAACTTTCCTGATCTTGTTGTAGGATACAACTCTTATTCTTTCGACTTACCATACATTGTTCATCGACTTGAAAAAGTTTTTGGCGAAGGTGAATCAGCTAAACTATCTCCTATTGGTAATATCTATGGTTATGAAAAAGAGAATAAATTTTCTCAAACATACACAGAGTATAGTATTGCTGGTGTTTCACATTTAGATTATCTTGTGCTTTACAAAACATTTACTCCTGGTGAAAGAGAAAGCGATTCTTTAGGCTTTGTTTGCAAAGAAGAACTTGGAAGTGGAAAACTTGATTACGGCGATACATCTCTTAAAGACTTGTCTGAAAGTGATTGGAATCGTTTCATCAACTACAACATTTGGGACGTTAAGCTTATGGTTCTTCTTGAAGAAAAGAAGAAGTATCTGAACATTGCTGTATTCTCTGCATTCAGCGGTTTTTGTAACATCGACAAAGCTCTTGGTAAAGTTGCAATTATTGAAGGTATTGTTGCAAAACAAGGATTGCTGAAAAATCAATTTATCACAACACAAGATAACGGTGAACATCAGAAAATTCCTGGTGGTTATGTTAAAAACCCTGAAGTGGGAATGTATGAAAATGTTATGGTAATGGACTTAAACTCACTTTATCCTAACACTATTATCACTTTGAATATTTCACCAGAAACAAAGGTTGGTCGAATTGAAAATGAAGATGATAAAGTTGTTGCAGTTTATCTTTATAAGAAAAAACAGAGAGTTGATATTCCGAAAGAACGTTTTAAAGAAATCTTAAAAACTAAAAATTGGTGTGTTAGTGCAGCAGGAATTATTTTTGATCAAAATAAAAAAGGTCTTTGTGCAGAATTTGCAGACAACTTATATAAGAAACGTAAATTCGTAAAAAATCAAATGCTTGCTATTGAAACTAAATTATCTGATATGGATAAAAATAGTTCTGAGTATATTTCACAAAAACGACTAGCCGATCAACTAGACACAGAACAATATCTTTATAAGATTTTATTAAACTCGACTTATGGAGTTCTTGCTAATCGTTTCTTTGCTCTTTATGATTTAGATTGTGCAAAAAGTATTACTCTTACAGGTCAAGCACTTATTCGTCAAAGCGAACAAATAGCAAATGACTATATGCAAAAAGAATGGAATCTTTCTAAAAAAGATAGAGCAGTCGCAATGGATACGGACAGCACGATTTTATCTATTGATGACATTCTTAAAAAAACCAATTCAACAATCGTAGATGATAATGGAGACTTAACAAAAGAATTTATTGAAATCGAAAATAAAATTTGTGATAACTTAAACAAAGGAGTTGTTCAATGGGCAAAGGACACTCTTAACACAACTGATTGTCGTTTTGAATTTAAACGTGAAAGTGCATGTCCTAAAGCAATTTGGGTTGCAAAAAAACATTACGTTATGCATATTCGAAATTCAGAAGGAGTAAAAATGGACAAGTTGAAATACAAAGGTTTGTCTGTTGTTAAAAGCACTTATTCTGATAGCACAAAAGATATTACAAAAAATGTTGTAAAGGGTATTTTCACTGCGGCAGATAAAAAGAAAGCAGACGAAACATTTTTCAAGTCTTATGAAAAGTTTTTTGACTTGCCTACAAAAGACGTTTCTGTACGTTCGTCTATTAAAGTATTAAATCAGTATATGAATGGCGGAGGCTTTAACACTGTAAAAGGTTGTCCTGCACATGTGAAATATGCGATTTATTATAACGAATTATTGAAAACACTTAATCTCTCTAATAAATATCCATTGATTACAGAAGGTTCTAAAATTAAATTGATTGCGGTATCACCAAACAAGTATGGCATTGAAGGCATTGCATATCTCGATGAATTACCCGTTGAATTTGGTTTAGTTCCTGATAAAGTTCGAATGTTTGAGAAGTGTGTTGTGAAATGTCTTACTCCAATTTTCGATGCATTAAAATGGAATGTTCCAGACCCTAAAAAACAACATGAACTCTCATTGGAAGACCTTTTTAGATAACATAAAAAGAGTTTACCATATCATATTCAATAAGAGAAATATTGAAGAAATACGAAAAGATTATTTTGAAGAACGTTGGATTTCAAAAGAAGAATTGGTTCGTTTATTAGAACATGAAGAGAAACAATTTATTGAAAATTACACAACTCTTCAAAAAGATTATAACGATATGTTAAAATATTTTAATATGAATGCATTATCGAATTATTCGCTTTTAGAAAGAAAATATCAAGGAACTTTAAAAAAATAGAGATTTTTGTTGAAAACTTACTATTACTTCTGTTAATATTATATATGGAAGAAAAAATAATAGGCATTCTTAAAAACGTCAGCGAATTAATCGTTGCAACTCTCGTCGAAGAAACAGACACAGCCGTAAAAGTTAAAAATCCTGCATTTCTAGGAATTAGCGGTCAAAATAATCAAATCAATATCAACTTCATTCCTTTGGAAATGCTTAGTTTACAACCTAGCGTAAATGTTAGAAACTTACTTGCAAATCCAGCAGAAGAACTTGTATATTCATTTGACAAAAACAGTGTTCTTAAATCAGATTTAATTCTTGCACAAAATGTTATTGACAACTACAAGAATTTAACAAACGGAAAACAAGCTCCAGCACCTAATAAAAGTGCAGAAGATAACATTGTAAAACTATTTTAATATATGAGCGAAGAAAAACAAAAATCAGAATCAAAAATGTTAGAGTATAATATCTTTACATCAATTGTTGGAAATTATAATGGTCTTCCAATTCAATTTTGCCTAAAGGAATTTTTAGGTTGGGATGACTCTAAGATTGAAACTTTTTTGAAAGAATATAAAAAATCAAAAAAGGCAAGAGATAAAGAATTTTTATCTAATTGCTGCGATAGTACACCAACAACTCAATGCTGCGATAGTACACCAACAACTCAAGATTAATTTTTTATAAAAAAGTGTATTTAAAAAACGAGAAGGAAAATTCCTTCTCGTTTTTTTTGCTTGAAACAATCATCTATATATGCTATATTATAGTCTATGTCGGACTTACTTAAAAAACTCAGAAAAAATACAGTATTAAAACCAGAAATACTAAAGAATAGTAGATATTTTACAAACGAAAAGTTTATTACAACAAATGTTCCATTGCTTAATCTTGCATTATCAGGCAAATTAGATGGTGGATTACCAAAAGGTATTGTTCAAATCGCAGCACCGCCAAAGCACTTTAAAACTAATTTCATGATTGAAATTATTAAAGGCTTTCAAAAAGAAAATGAAGGACAAGATTATATCGTAGTTCTTTATGATAGTGAGCTTGGTAGCACACCAGCTTATTTTGAAAAAGCAGGTGTAAACACAGAACGCATTGATCATCGTCCAATTCGCTCTGTTGAAGACTTAAAATCAGACGTTGCAAATCTTATGGAAGATATTTCCGAAGGTGACCGAGTATTGATTTGTGTTGACTCTATTGGTATGCTTCGTTCTTTAAAAGAAACAGAAGATGCAAAAGATAACAAGCAAGTTGCTGATATGACGCGAGCAAAACAACTTAAGTCCTTCTTTCGTATTATTACTGGTGAAGCAGCAATTAAGCAAATTCCAATGATTATTGTAAATCATTCTTATCAAACACAAGAGATGTATTCAAAAGAAGTTGCAGCAGGTGGACGAGGCGCACAATATGCTGCTCATACACTTCTCTTTATTACCAAAGCACAAGAGAAAGAAAAGGTAGAAGGCAGAGATGCGCTTGCAGGCTTTCAATTTACTCTTGTTGCGGGATTGTCGCGATATGTACGTGAGAACGCTAAATTCCCTGTTTCTGTGCGATTCGGAGAGGGTGTAGATCGTTACTCTGGTATCTTTGATCTTGCAGTTGAACTAGGCTTTATCGACAATCCTAAGCAAGGTTGGTATATGCTCAAAGGTGATGAAAAGCAACGTCGTAAAGCTGATATTGAAGAAGACGATGAACTTATGGAATCATTTATAAAAAACAAAGATTTTTGTAGTGCAGTAGAGAAAAAATATAGTCTCTAATAAATAACATCATGATTGAAGCAGTTATTAAATCAACAGGAAATACAGTTGATAAACCCGTAGTTAATAGAATTATTATTGAAAACGAGAGTGATATAGCTGTTCGTAGAAAAAATGATGAAACAAATAAGATCGAACAGTTCACAATTGGTGAACTGTTCGATTCTTATAATAAAAAATCAACATATCGCAGTAATGCGCCTGAATCATCTCTTTTTGAAGAGTGGTTCAGCGTCAAATATATTCGTGGAAGACACTTAGAAAGTCGTGTAATCAGTATCCAGTTTTACAGAGTATAGCTTGACTTTCCCCTCTAAGTATATGATAGTGTTGAATGGCGAAAATAGACCTTGATTTTTTTGAGAAGATTATTATTCAGCACTGTCTTAAAAAAGATTCCACTTATATAGCATCAATTATAGATTATCTTGATAAGAATCTTTTCAGAGATAGTAATATTTCTGAAATAATTGATATTATAAAAAGTTTTTATGTTGAACAAAATAGTGTTCCTACTCTTACAGAATTGAAGAGTAGAGTAAATACTCTAACATTAAAAGAGTGTTTAAAAAAAGTTGTTGGCTATATTCGCGAATTAGATTCAGAATATAACGAGAATGAACTTGTTAATAACACAGAGTACTTTATCAAGCAAAGAAAATACGCTTTGCTTATGGAAAAAGCGATTGATAATAAAGCTTCTAATAAAGAATTTAATCTTGAAGATATTCAAAAAGAAAGCGAAAAAATTCATCAAATCACACTCATTGATAACTTTGGTTTAGACTATTTTAGTGACAATGAAAGAGTAGTAGATTATTTAAAACAAAAAGATAGTTTTATCTCCACAGGCTACCGAACTCTTGACGAAGCTTTTGGTGGAGGCTTTCAAAAAGAAGGTAAAGCAATTTATGACATTGGCGGAGAGACAAATGTAGGTAAAAGCATTTTCTTAGCAAACATTGCATTAAACGTTGTATTACAAAATAAAAACGTTGTTATTATTTCTCCAGAAATGAGTGAAATGCGATATGCAAAAAGAATCTCTGGAATGCTCACAGGAATTGCGATTAACTTGCTTGGAGATAATATCGAGAAATACAAAAAGGATATTGAAGAATTTAAGAGAAAGTACTCTTCAAAATTTATCATTAAAGAAGTTCCTACAAAAGGTGTTTCTGCAAAAAATATTTATGCATATCTTAAAAAACTAAAAGATAAAAGAGGAATAAATCCAGATCTTTTATGTATTGATGGTCATGCACTTTTAAAACCTTCTGTTTTGCAAAATTCTAAACATGCAGAACTTCAATATATTGTGCAGGAATGTCGCGGCATATCTTATCAAATTGAAGCACCGATTTTAACTGTTGCGCAACTTAATCGCAGCAGTCACAAAGCTAGCAATCCTGGTCTTGATAACATGGCAGGCTCTTGGGATCAACTTGCAGATTTTGATGCACACGTTAATATTTGGCAAACAGATGAAGATCGTGAAGCAAGCATCATTAGATTTGGTGGTAAGAAAGTTAGAGATGGAGCTAAAGGTGGTGAAGGTTATCTTCAAATTAACTATGATACTTTAAGACTTTTTGAAGAAGATGAAATGTCTGAAACGGAACCACTCGATAAAGAAACACCTCTTTCTAATATTTTAGACTTTGATTATTTAATGAATCATAATTAAATATAAAAGATGTTTAATGATGAATTTATTTTTCCATGTGCTAATACCCAAATTGTAACCCAAGAACTCGAAGACTTAATAAACAAGTTTGGAAGTTTAATTACTCTTATTACCAATAAGCCGGTTTCTTGTGTTACAATGTTTATTGTAATTCAAAAAAATCCAGAACTTAAAAAGTTACTAGTTGAACTTTCTGAAACTTCATGGTACTCTATTGTAGAGTATATGGCATATCGTTATCCTGTTCTTAATAAATCTAAAAAAATTAAAAAATGAGTTTATCGGAAAATCAAAAACAAATTTACAATCTTTATTTAAGAGCATTCAGAGTTAATAACAATCAACCTTTCAGAGCAAAAAAAGATTTCTCTGATGTGGAAACAGACTTAGAAAAATTAACGAGTCTACAAAAAATAGAAAAGGTATTTTATAAATATCCTGCGTTTTTTAATAAAACATATTTTGATGCACCATATAAAATTTATAGTGATGAAAAGAAATATTACTCATTGAAATTTTTCGGTAGTCAGAAAGGAATAAGCACTTGTATATCATATTACAAAATTTTACTTCAAAGTAGTCCAGAAGAACAGCTCGATTATATAAAAGATTCTTTTAAATTTATAGCACAGTTTTGTGAAGGGAAACAAATTCCTTTAGAACTTTATACAAATCATTGCTCTGTTTCACAAAACGATTGTTTAATTCATCTTAAAGAACATAAAATTTCTTGGTATTCTGTTTTTGGAATTCCTGGATTTTTTGAAATGTTAAATGATTTACCAAAAGATGAATTTGAATTATATTATGGTTCAGATGTAGAATTAAATGTTTTATTAAATAGATTTAGAAGTAGCCAAAAAACTACGGAATATGTTTCTGAACTTAAAAGAAAAATTTCAGGATATTTGCAAAAAAGACTTGCAGAAAAGTGAAAAGTGTAGTATAAATATATGTAGCTGTTAGCGATAGTATCAAAACAGTTGATTAAGAAAAAATTAGAAAATTAGAAAAATATGTCATTAAACCTAGAAGATATTATTAACCAAGTTAAAGCAGTTGAAGAAAATAAGATTCAAAAAGAAAAGGGAGGCTATAAAGGCGACCCAAGAATCTTAAAATTTAAGAAAAATTGTACGTATGTATTACGTCTTCTTCCTTATATTAAGGATGTGAACAACACCTTTATTACATATAAAGAAGTAGGATTTAAAAGTTCTGTTGATGGAACATATGTTTATGGTGGGCGTTCTCCACAAGACGCAGGTATTAAAGATGACCTCTTTAAAAAGACTCAATGGGATCTTTATTCTAAGGCAAAGGAAAGAGGCGACGAAGTTGAACAAAAAGCTTCATATAAGTTGCTTCCACAGCGCAAACAAGTAGTCAATTCTTATCTGATTTCTGTAGATGGAGATGATCCTGATGCAAAAGAAAAGATTGGTGAAGTTGTTGCAGTTCCTTATCCAGCACAAGTTGATCGTGAAGGAGTTCCTATCAGCGACATTTATAAAAAAATCCACTCAGCGATTTTTGGCGATATGTCTAAAAAGATTGGTGCTAAGGCTCTTGACCTTTCAGAGAAAGGTCGTAGTCTAATTATTAAAGTCACTGAAAAGGCTGGATATAACAACTATTCAGAAACCGCTTTTGATGACGCAGAAGACCTTGGGCTTAGTCCATCACAAATTAAAGAAATTCTAAACAAAGCTCATGATTTATCAGAATTTATTCCAGAAGTAAAATCTCAGGATGAGATTCAAAAGATTCTCGACAAGCATTGGTTTGGAACATCTGCAACACCAGATGATGAACTTGAAGAAGAAGTAGAATTAGTTTCTCCAAAGAGAAAAATTAATCTAACAACTAAACTAGAAGATGATGAGATTCCTATGGGTAAATCAAAATCAGACGATTTAGATGATTTAGATGATCTTCTTAGCGAAGATTAGTTGAAAATTTCAACAGAAGCGGCTAAATATGATTATGGACGATAATAGTGACATAGCCTTTTTAGCCGCTTCTTGCGAAAGAGAAATGAAACAAACTCTTGCAGGTAGTGGTTTAAAATATAACCGAACCGACTTTAGAAGATTTTTAGGAAACAATGGAAATAATTTTCCACAACAACATTCTAATCCTAATCCACAACAGTACTATCAGCCTCCACAACAACAGCAGTACTATCAGCAGCAAGCTGCGCCCGCTTACAATAATATTCCAGTAGATCCGAATATTCCTGATGGC
>Ga0315905_10001915_pt1 | contig 22101 bp, 10 predicted proteins | sample LakEriMetagenome_5_FD_203522 | JGI IMG/M metagenome (GOLD analysis project Ga0315905, IMG submission 203522) | Freshwater fungal communities from buoy surface, Lake Erie, Ohio, United States - Buoy 4 MA121 | ecosystem: Environmental > Aquatic > Freshwater > Lake | place: USA: Lake Erie, Ohio...
CGGGCGCGGCGTCGGGGGCAGGCGGCGGCCGAGGCGGCGGCGGCGGCGACGGCGACGACGAGGCGCGGACGGCGGCGACGACGCCGCGGGCCGGCGGGGCCGAGGCCGGGGCCCGGCCCGCGGCAGCCGAGCGGAGGCGGCGGTGGGCGAGGAGCTGTGGGTGTTGTGGTTTTGGGCGCGGAGGGGAGCGCGGGGGCGGCGTGAGATGGCGAGAGCGCTCGGGACAAGGAGTGGTCGCCACGTCGTCGTTCCTCACGCGCACCATGGTCGTCGCGGCGAGCAACGCGGTCAGCAAGAGCCAGCAGAGGATCAGGCGCGTACGAGTGCGCTGGGCAGTAATCGGTCTAGTTCTGGGCGCCAGGTTGGCGATTTGCGGGATCCGGGAGTGTGCTCGCCGCAGGGGGTGCCTCGCGCAGGGCGGGCGCGACGGCGCGGCTTGTTGTGAGGCGGGCGCGCGGCGGATACCACCACCCCGCGCGCGCCCCTCGTCCGAAAAGCAAGGCCGCCCGCCAAAAAACCAAGGCGTCTCCATACAGGTTGGCGCGCGCACGCTGGGCGTCTTTCATCTTCGCGTTCGCAGCGCGCCCGAGCGCGCCCGCGCGCCCCCCAGACCCCCCGCCTGGTTCGCGAGCGATTCGTTTTTTGGTTCGCGCGAAAGGGCATCATCATCAACCCCCATAACGCCCCCGTGCGCCACGAAACGAATTCCTTCCAAGAATCGACGTGAAACTCGACCCAGCTCACGCCCGCGACGTCGTCCTCCATGTCCGACTGCCTCGTGTGGTCGGCCCCGTCGGAGGACGCCGCCCGCCTCGCGCGCGCGGCCGAGCTCGCGGCGGCGCTCCTCGCGTCGTTGCAGCGTCGTCGTCGTTGTCCCGCGGCGGGGGCGTCGGCGGGCGCGTCGACGGCTTTCCACCATGAGGAGCAGCGACCGACCTCCCCGGCCAGCGGCGCCAACGTCAAACGCAAAGCATTCCACATCGCGCAGCCTCCAACCCTCCGCCTGGACCCCGCGCGCGCCCTCTGGCGCCCATCGCCGTCGTCTTCCGACACCCCCAGCACAAAAGCAAGCGCGCCCGCCTGCTTCAGCCGACGCCCGATCGACGTGCGATCAAACACCATCCTCAAGCTCGCCTCCTCCGCCCCGCTGGTGGCGGCGCCGCGCGCCGCGCCGCCGCGGCGGGTCGCCGGCGGGCGGCTTTCATCGCCGCCGCCGTCGCCGTCGGCACCGGGCGTCTTGCGCCGCCGCCGCCGCGACCCCGCCACCCCCCTCCTCGCCATGGCCCCGCCCACCGCAGCGGCATCAGGAGGCGGCGCAGGGCCGCCGTCCACGCCGCGGCGAGGAGGAGGAGGAGGAGGCGGTGGAGGAGGCGGCGGCGGAGGAAACAACAACGGCAACAGCGGCCGAGCCGTGTCGCCCGCCGCCGCCGCCGCCGCGCCCGATCGCCCGCCCGCCTCCGCCACCCTCTCGGCCGAGCTCTCCGTCGCGACGCTCAACCTGCGCGGCGTGATGGACCGGTGGCGCGAGCGCGAGCCCGTCCTCGCGAGCGCCCTCGCCGACCTGGACGCGGACGTGCTGTGCATGCAGGAGGTGCTGACGGGCGAGGCCGGGCAGGACGCCGCGCTCCTCCGGCGCGCGGGGGGCGGCGCGGGAGCGGCGGCGGCTCTGTACGGCCCGCCGCTCGCCTGCCGCGCGGCGCTGGCGAACCTGGCGGCCGGCGGCCAGCGCTCCTCCTCCACCTCCTCCTCCTCCTCCTCTCCTTCGGTCGGCTTCGGCTGGCCCGGCGTGGCGTTCGCGGCGGCCGTGCGCGCGGCCCTGGCCGTCCCGCCCCTCGCGCGCGCCATGGCGTCCCTGCCCGCGGGCATCGAGGGGTGGCGCGAGCGCCGCGGCGTCGCGGCGCCGTGGGCGCGCGCCGCGCGCGACGCGGCGATGGCGCCCTTCTTCGGCAACTCGATCGCCGTGCGGACGGGGAGAGCGGGGGTGGGTGCTGCGGCGGCCCGCCCCTCCTCCCCCTCCTCCCCCTCCTACCCCTCCTCCCCCTCCTCCCGCTCCTCCCCCTCCTCCTCCTCCTCTTCTTTTTCCCAGTGGCCGCCGCTGGCGCTGGCGCCGCTGGCGCCGGCCAACGCGGCGGCGGCAGAGGCAGGCGCGGCGGCGGCGACGACCACCCCGGCCGCGTGGCCGCGGACGCCGGGCGAGCTGCTCGCGGCCGCGTTTGGTGGGGGCGGTTGCGGGGGCGGCCGGTGCTGCGGCGGCGCCGAGGCCGCGGCGTCGCCCTCCTCCTCTGCCCCCGCCGACGGCGACCGCCGCGTCTGGGTGGCCGGCGGGCACGAGGTGCTCGTGCTCGGCGGCTTCCGCGCCGCGCACCGCGTCATGGTGGGCGTGCGGCTGGAGCCCCCGGAGGGGGGTGCGCGGGGGGCGCGGCGGCCGCCGAGCGACAAGGGGCAGCAGCAGCAGGAGCAGGAGCAGGAGCAGGAGCAGCAGCACGTCGGGCCCGACCCGGAGGACGCCGCCTCGGCGTACGTGTGGATCGTCAACGCGCACCTCGACCACGCCGACCCGTCGACGCGCGCCGAGCAGGCGCGCGCCATCATCCGCTGGATGGAGGAGGAGGAGGAGCGGGGGGAGGGCGGGGCGGCAGGGGGGGCCGCGGCCGCCCCAGCCAAGGCAAAAAACAGGAGGAAGCAAAAGGCGGCCCAGCCTCGTGCCTCGCACGCCGTCGCCGCCGCCGCCGTCGTCCTCGCGGGCGACTTCAACGCGCCCGCGACCGAGCTCGGCGTGCACGGCGCCCTCAGGCGGGCCGGCTTCGTCTCTGCCCACGCCGCCGCGCACGGCGGACGCGAGCCCGAGCGCACGTGGCCGACGGGGCTGCAGGCGCCGCTGGCGGACGACGACGGGGAGCCGCACTGCGCCGACTACATCTACGTGCGGGAGCTGGGGAGGTCGCAGGGCGACGGGAGGACGAAGAGCAAGGGGGCGGGGAGAGGCAGTAGAGCAGCAGCAGCGGCGGCGGCAGCGGCAGCGGCAGCAGGCGACGACGCCGGCGGTGGCCCGTCCTCCTCCTCGTCGTCGTCGTCCTCTTTCGACGACGAGTTCCGCGTGCGCGTGCTGGGCGCGCGCGTCGCCGCCAACGAGCCGTGGCCGGCCGACCCCACGCTGTACCCGTCAGACCACGCGGCCATCCGCGCCGTGCTGCGCGTCGAGCGTCGGCGCTGGCCGCGGCCGCCGGCGGGGGCGGCCGCCAGCGCGGGCGGCGGCGGCAAGGGGCGGCTGCCGCTGCCACTGCAGTGGCGTGGGGGGGCCGAGGACGGGTTTTAGGCGATAATGAGTCCACCTCTGTCCATGTTACAACAAGCCCCGCTGTGTCTCTCCAAGGCAGTCCAGAACGAAACAAGAGAAGAACTCCATCTTCTTCTTTTTTCTGCTGCTGCTCCTCCTCCGCCGCCGCCGCCGCCGCCACCTCTCCAGCAAGCGCTCTTGAAAACCCACCCCACCCCGCTTCCTTCTTCTTTCAAGCCAGCTTCTTCGACGCCGCCGCCAGCGTCCGCGACGGGCTCCCCTCCCTTGCCCCCCCGCACGGGTCCAGCCGCGCCGTCGCGTGCGCGTGCGCCTCCTCGAGGCCGCGCTTGGTCGGCGAGCCCGTCGCGCTGCCGCCGCCGATGCGCCGCGCGCCGCCCGAGGTCGGCCCGCCCGCGGCGTCCTCCTTGTAGTTGCTCACGCCCTTGGTGGCCAGCTGCACGATCTTGCGGAACCACATGAGCTGCATCGCGTACACCACGAACATGAGCCCGTTGAGGAGCCAGAACGCCCCCGTCGGCAGGGCGCGCCCGTCCGTGACGCCCGGGATGAGCAGGTTGAAGGGCGGCGCGACGACGCGCACGACGAAAAACACGAGCGCAAAGGCGTGGAACAGCGCCTCCTTTGCGGGCTGCAGCGCGGGCGCGCCGCTGTGGTTGCACGCCTTGGCCGCGTGCAGCAGGGGGTTGGAGGTGTCGAGCCAGAAGGTGCCCATGGTGCCGTAGCGGTGGAGGCCGTACCAGTAGGAGGCCGCCTGTGTGTTGTTTGTTGTCGTTGTCGTCGTTGTCGCGGTGGTGGTGGTGTTTTTTGGGGGGGGGGGCGGAGGGGGGGGGGGGCGTGTGTGTTGTTCGTCAGTCGCGTCGGTCGCGTCAGTCGCCCCGAACGGGGGGGGGGGGCGCGACAGCACCAAAAAAGCAGGCAAGGAGGGGAAACGCTCGCGCGCGCCCCAACAACACGAGCCGGGAAAACGCGCACCATCAGCGCCAGCGTCACCAGGTGGTGCACGAGCATCTCCACCGACAGGAGCGGCACCCCGAGGACCGTCCCGAGGATCTCGTACAGGTAGAACCCGCCCGCCGCGATCCAAATGAGCCGAAAGTCGGGCGCCACGGGGTGGTCCGGCCAGCCCTGCAGGCACGACGCCGGCGCCCAAGGCAGGCACCCGCCGTTGGCGCGCAGCATGACGACCCACCCGCCCACCACGAGCGCGCCCGCAGACAGGGCGACGAACAGGTCGTCGAAGACCACGGCCGCGTTCTCCGGGGCGCCCTTGGCGCGCGACAGCACGCGCCGCAGCGCGGGCAGCAGCGCGCGCTCGAGCGCCACGCGCGCCGCCAGCAGCGCGACGGCCACGTACAGCGCGAGCGCGACGTCGGCGCCCGCGCCCTGCATGGTGGGCACGAGGAAGCGCGGGAGGCCGTAGCGGGCGTGCAGGGCGTCCTGGAGGCCCTGGAGGGCCTGCGGGATGGCCGCGACGGTCGCGGACATGGTTGTGGGTCGTTGACCGCCGCCGCAAACTCTCGAGGGGCCCCGCGGCGCGCGCTCTTTTTCGCCCGGCGGCGGCGGCGGCGGCGGCGGCGGCTCGCGGCGTCCAAACACCTCGGTCGCCCGGCCGCTGCTGCGTCCGTGTTCTCCCGGGGAAAAGCCGGGAGGGTGTGGCGCGGGTCCTCGGGGAGGGGCGGGGCTCGAGCCCGCGCGCAGCGCGATTGCGGGGAGGCCGCGTAGGGGGAGGGGGAGGCCGCGGGAGCGGGCGAGGCAGTTTCTGTTGAACAAGTCTCGGCAGCCGTCGGTCGCCCGAAAAGCTCTCGGAAACGGCGAGCGCAGCGTTGGGGGGTTCCAATACGAGACAGGGGGCGGGATGGTGAGCGCGCGCGTGGTGGTGAAAGGCGTGGGCGGCGCGGGCGGCAGCGTTACTTTTGCCGAGGGGCGCGAGGAGAGAGAGAGCACGAGGAGGAGGAGGAGGAGGAGCGAGCCAGGAGGCAGGAGAGGAGGAGGCTTTGGAGGGGCTCTTTGCCGTCGCCTCTCCACACACACACACCCACGTTGCCTGCTTATCAATTGTTCCAACGCCGCTGCGTTCAGTCGAGCCTTGCTGCTGATCCACGCACAACGTCCCAGCGAAGCGCCGCATCATCATCACGCGCCGCGCGACACGACAGCGACACCCCCACCGATTGCAGAGCGCAGCCACGCACTCATCACGCTCGCTCGCACTACTTCGACGACGACGACGACGACGACGATGTCCGACGACAAGGAGCAGCAGCAGCAGCCGGAGGCCGACGCGGCGCCCGCGGCGGCGGCCGAGGAGGCGGCGGACGGACAGACTGCAGTCGACGAGCAGGAGGTCCCGGCAGCCGCCGACGCCCCCCCGCTGGTCGCCGAGGGCGGCCCCGAGGCCGCTGATCCGCCCGCGGGCGGCAACGGCGACGCCGCGGACGGCGATGGCGGCGGCGCGTCGCCCGCGCCCGCGGCGGCCGCCGATGGCGCCGATGGCGCCGACCCCCCGCCCAGCAGCAACAACAACAACAACAAGCGCTCCGCGCGCGACGCCGGCCTCGGCTCCGCGTCGCCCGACAAGCGCGGCCGCGGGGCCGGGACGATCGAGGCGCTGGATGCCGAGGTGCAGGCCAAGCTGCACGCCATGTTTGACGCCGGACAGGTGAGTGGCGCGAAAGGAACGCGGCCGCGCGCGCGCACGCGCGCGCGCGCGCGCCCCCCGCTCCCGACTCGGCGCCGCGTCCCGCGCGCTCTGCCGCTCCCCCCCCCCCTCCCTCTAAACCTCCCTCTCCCCAACCACCCCTCCCCACACCACACCACACAACACAACACGACCAACAGATCTCCCGTGACGAGCTCGACGCGCGCGCCATCTCGGACCTCGCCGCCCTCGACCCGCCCCGCGCGATCGAGGCCCTGGCGCAGTTTTGCGCCTCGGACCTCGCCGCCGTGCGTCGCAAGGCCGCCTTCTTGAGCGGCGTGCTCGCGCGCTTCCGCCGCCACGCCAACACGGGCGGCAAGCCCGTGCTCGCGCCCGAGGTGGCCGCGCGCCTCGAGGCGCTCATGGCGGCGCCGTCTGCCGAGGGCGGCGGCCAAGAAGGCGGCAGCGGCGGCGAACGGGGCGGCCCTCTGCGCCCGGGCGCCGTCGACGACCGCTGCCTCGCCGCGCTCGCCGAGCTGCCGCCCGCCGTGGGCATGCAGGTGGTCGACCGCTTCGCGTCCAAGGACCTGTCGGACGCGCGCAACCCCTCGGCGCTGTTCATGGCCACGCTGCGCGCCGTCACCGAGGGCGACGGGCGCGGCGGCGGCGGCGGCGGGCGGGACCGGGACCGCTACGACCGCGGGGACCGCTACGGCGACCGGGGCGACCGCGACCGGTACGGTGGCGGGGGCGGGTACGGTGGGGGTGGATACGGCGGCGGCTACGGCGGCGGCGGTGGCTACGGCGGCCCGCCTCCTCCTCCGTACGGCGGCGGCGGGCCGTACGGCGGCGGGCCCCCGCCGCCGCCCTACGGCGGGGGCTACGGCGGCCCCCCGCCCCCTTACGGCGGCGACCCGTACGCCCAGCCGCCGCCCTACGGCGCCCCACCGCCGCCCCCTTACGGCTACGGCGGCGGCCCCCCGGGCGGCCCGTACGGCGGCCCGCCCGGAGGACCCCCGCCCCCCTACGGCGGCGGCCCCCCGCCCCCTTACGGCGGCGGCGGCGGCCCTCCCCCTCCCATGCCGCCCCCTTCGTGGCCCCGCCTCGACCGCACCGCCGAGCAGCAGGCCGCGGGCGTGCGCGTCCACGAGTTCTCGCGCCTCAGCCCGCACGCCCCGCACGTCGCCGCGCCCGCCGCCGCGCGCCTGCAGGACCTCTGGGACCGCGGGGGGCAGCTGCTGGGCGCGCTCGACGAGCGCGGGTGGGCCGCGCTCGCCGAGCTCCCCCCGCAGGACGCGCTGCACGCCGTCGACGAGACGGCGGGCAAGATGGCCGACCCGGCCAACGGCGTGCGCAACCCCTCTGCTTACTTGACGGCCGTGGCCAAGAAGCTGCGCGGAGGGGGTGGGGGCGGGGGGCCGGGCGGGTACGGTGGCGGCGGCGGCGGCGGCGGCTTTGGCGGCGGCGGCGGCGGCGGCGGCTCGCGCGGCCCGGGCATGCACCTCCTCGCGCCCGACGTCAAGGCGCGCTGCGAGGACCTGTGCGCGCGCCACTCGGGCGCCCTGCGCCCGGAGCACTTTGACGTGGGCGTCGCCGAGGCGTTTGGCCGCATGGCCCCGGCCGACGTGGACGAGGTCCTCCGCGAGCTCGACGGGGCGGTCGGCGGCGCCGGGGGCGGGGTGCGCAACGTGTCGGCCTTTTTGATGGGCATGTGCCGCCGCAGGACCGGGCAGGGGCGTTGAGCGCGCTACACGGCTTTGCAACCTCGCACACCATTTTCGGGGCTCTCTCTCTCTATCAGGCGCGCGCGGCGGCGGCTGCTGCCGGCCGCTCGTCGTTCGTCGTTGTTCCGGCCGCCGACGCGAGGTCTCACTTCCGTCCGACCCCCCTTTCTCTCTCTCTCTCGCGCGCGCTCTGCGCGTCGCCCCCCATCCCAAACAAACCTTCCTGACTGTCTCATTCTGAACACATCCCGCAACCGCACCAACTTTTTATCCTTGCTTCCGCGTTTGCGTCCCCGACGCACGCACACACGCGAAGCCCCCCGCAAAAAAACCGCACGCCCGGTCACTCGTTCCTCCCCTCGACCTTGAGTGTCGCCGCGCGCGCCGCGCGCCCAACAGAGAGTCTCCGGTCCGCGCGCCGCAGCAAGCAGGCTCTGACGGTGCACTTGCCCACGCGCGCGCTCCGTCGCTCCGAGCAGGCAATGGCGCGCGCACAGGCGGGGCGCCGCGCGGGCGGAGAAGGAGGCACCCTTGCGCAGGCTGCGGACTGCAGCAGCGGTGCGCCTCCTAGGCCTCAACAACAACAGCACGCGCGCGCCGCCGCGCCGCCGACCAAACGCAGTCGCCACGCGTCGGCAAGGACCGTCGCCCTGGTCCTGTGCGGTGCGGGCGTCGCGCTGGCGGCCGCGGCGGCGCTGCCCATCGCGGCCGCGGCCTCGGGCCGCTCGCTCCTGCGGGCGGCCTCGTCCCCCCCGTCGTCGCGCGCCGACGCCGCCGCCGTCGCTTCCGCTCCCGCCCGGTCGCTCTTGTCCGCCAACGAGCAGCGCGGCCACCAAAAGCAGCAGCAGCAGCAGCAGCAGCAGCAGCGCGCGCAGGAGGTCGCCGCCCTGCTCCCCGAGGGCACGCCGCAGTGGGCGAGCAGCGTCCTGCGCGTCGACCCGTCTTGGTCGGAGCAGATGCCCGAGCTCGTGCTGCCGCACGGCTACCCGCTGCAGACGTTCAACCTGACGACGCGCGACGGGTACATCCTGTCGGTCCACCGCATCCCCTACGGGCGCTCCCCGTCCCCGCCCGCCCTGGACGTGTGGCCGTCCGAGATGGACCCGAAGGGCGCGGCGGCGATGCTGTTCGCGGCCAGCAAGGCGGCGCTCGGCAACGCGACGTCGCTGCTGACGACGGGCGGCTGGCTGACGCTCGAGTCTGGGGCCAAGGGGGTCGGCGGCAACAACGGCACGGCGGCGGCGGCGGCGGCGGCGGTCGCGGCTGGAAAGGGCGGCAGGAACGCGACCGCCGCGCGGGCGCCTTCTCATGATCAGCCGCGGGTCGTCGTCGCCGCCGCCGCCGCTGCCGCCGCCGCCGCCGCCGCCCCGGCCGTGCCGTCGGCGCCCCTGACGACGGCGACGACGGCGACGACGACCAAGTCGGCGGCCGCCAAGGCAGCTGCTGGTGCGTCGTCGCCCGCTGCCGCCCCACCGCCACCGCCAGCGACAGCGACAGCGACGACGGCAACCACCACCACCACCATCACCGGCACCCTCACCGCCACGTCCCCGGCCGTCGCGACCGCGCGCCTCGCCAAGCGCGTCGGCAAGGCCGGCGCCGCCGCGGGCGCCCTGCTCGGCGGCGGGCTCGAGACGGCCGGCGAGCGCGTGGCCGACTGGGCGCAGGCGGGCCTGCGCCCCGTCGCCGCCACCCTCCACAAGGTCACGGGCGGCAAGGACGCCGCCGCCGAGGCCGAGGCCGCCAAAAAGAAGAAGACCGAGCAGGAGGAGGCCGCCCGGGCCGCCGCCGCGGCCGCCGCCGCCGCCGCCGCCGCCGCCGACCGCGCCCGGCCCCCAAAGCCCGTCGCGATGCTGATCCACGGCCTCTCGGTCAGCTCGGCCGGCTGGGTCGTCCTCGGCCCCGACGACGCCCTCGCGTTCAAGCTCGCCGACGCCGGGTACGACGTGTGGATGCCCAACACGCGCGGCAGCCTGTACAGCCAGCGCCACGTGACGCTGCAGCCCAACCAGAAGGAGTTTTGGGCCTACAGCCTGGACGAGCAGGCCGTCGTCGACCTGCCGGCCTTCATCGACCTCGCGCTCGGCGTCACGGGCGCGCCCAAGGTGACGCTGTTCGGCCACTCGCAGGGCGGCATCCTCGAGATCATGGCGCTCGCCGCCAGGCCCGAGTACAACGACAAGGTCGACCTCGCCGTCGGCCTCGCGCCCGTCTACTTCCCCGCGATGATCGCCACGCCGCTCATCCGCTTCATGCTCGGCCTCGAGATGTACAAGCTGCTCGGGATCCTCACGGCCGCGGGCGTCCAGGACGTCGTGCCCAACTGGATGATCGGGCGCCTCCTCGGCAACCCGCAGTGCAGCAGCGGTCCGATCATGGACGGCTCCCCGTGCCTGTCGCTCATCCACACGACGCTCGCGGGCAAGTACGGGTTCATCTCGCCGGGCGACTTCGGCGCCATCAGCCGCACGTGGCCCGCGTCGGTCGGGCTGCGCAACCTGCTGCACTGGGTCGAGATCGCCAAGGACGCGCGCAAGGCCAACGCGATCGTCTCGTACCCGTGCGGGGACGACTGCGGGCGGTGCGCGGACTCGCCCGTGGCGCTCGGGGCGTGCCGGGCGCGCCTGGCCATCAAGCGGCGCGGCGGCGGCGAGGCCGAGGCGGCGGCGGCGGCGGCGCCGGGCGGCAACTCCTCCTCCCCCTCCTACTCGCGCATCCCCGTCCCCGCCATCCCCGCCGAGTACAACCTCAGCGCCATCACCACAAAGATCGCCGTCATCGGCGGGGACATGGACCTCCTCGCCCCGCCCGAGTCGTACCGCCTGCTGGAGCGCCGGCTGCCCGAGGGCAGCTTTGTCGAGTACGACGCGTCGGGCACGGCGGGCCACATGGACGTGACGTGGGGCCGCAAGGCGCCGTGGTACGCGGCGAGCGTGGCGATGATGGCGCGGCACACGGACGGGGTGCCGCAGCCCGGGAGGATGGGCGGGGCGGGCCTGGGCCCCTTGGGGAGGACGTACGGGGCGGGCGGGTGGACGGCGGTCGGGGGGCCGGTGGTGGTGAGGCCCGAGGGCGGGAGCCCGGGCGGCCAGGCGGGTGCCGCGGGGCGGGCGGGCAAGGCGGCGGCGGCGGCGGCGGCGGCGCCCGTGCGCAAGAGCGACGGCGGCGGGCGCAGGGCGGACGGCGGCGGCAGCAAGAAGGCCGCGCCGCCAAAAGAGCACGCGCAGCAGCAGAAGAAGGGCGGCCTGTTCAGCGGGTTCCGGTGGGGCAGCCTGTTTGGCGGAGGAGGGAAGCGATCGTTGTAGTGTTTTTTTTTAATGTTTGTTTTTCCGTGTTTTCGGGGCCTCGTTTGGCGGCTCGGCGGCGGCAGCGGGCAGGGGGCGGCGTCGGCCGCCAGTCGCGACCCCTCATCTCCCTCCCGCCCCTCACTCGCTCGCTCATCCAATCCATCGCCGTCGCGCTCCCCGCACTTTTGAAGTTTCTCACACCACCACCAGCTATCGAGGCACGCCGCACCCACACGCCACTCTCGTCGCAGCGCGCGCGCCGCTCTCGCCCCGTTCTCTTGGTGTTGTTGCGCCGACCTTTGCGCGCGAGCCGCCAAACGCGCACGCAAATCGACGCGCGATGTCGGACAAGGAGCTCGTCGACCTGGTCGAGCTCACGACGCACCCGCGCGTGGACGTGAGTGGAGCCGCCGCGAGCTCGACCGAACAAGCGGCGCGGCCTTGCGGTCACCGGCCGCCGCCGCCGCCCTGTGCTCGGACGCCGCGCCGCCGCCCGCCGCCGCCGCCCACGCGCTCACCCCCCGCCCGCCCGCCCTCTTTCCTCTCCAACCCCCACCAAACAAACACACTCCCCCGCAGGTCCGCGCCGCCGCGCTCGAGGTCGTCGCGGGCCTCTCGACGACGCCCGAGGGCACCGCGCGCCTGCGCGAGGCGCTCCCCGCCCTGCTCCCGGCGCTCTTGCGCCTGGCGTGGGCCCCGTTGCCGCCTGCCCCGCCGCCGCCGCCGGGCGCCGCCGGCGACGCCGCCGCCGCCGCGGCCGCCACCCCCCTCGCCGCGCAGCAGCGCGCCGCGCACCAGGCCGCCGCGCAGGCCGCGCGCAGCGCCCTCTCGGCCCTCGTCAACCTGTCGCAGGACCCGGCCGCGGCGAGCGCCCTCGTCGACCTGTCGGCCGTGCAGCGCGCGGCCGCCGCCCTGCGCGACTCGCACCAGCGGGCGCCCGGCTCGCCTGCGTCCTCGCCGCCGGACGCCGCGCGCCTGGTCGTGATGCTGCTGGCCAACCTGACGACGGACGAGCGCGGCGCCGAGCAGCTGCTGCAGCCCCAGCCCCAGCCCCAGCAGCAGCAGCAGCAGCAGCAGCAGCAGCAGCAGCAGCAAGCGGCAGGCAAGCAGGACAACGACGCCGCCGCCGACGCCGCCGCCGACGCCGACGCCGCCGCCGCCGCCGCCGCCGCACCCGCCCCTTCTTGCCCCCCGACCACCAACCCCCCCCCCACCCACCACCACCCCTTGGTCGCCTCCCTGCTGCGCCTCTTCATGGTGTCGAGCCTGACCGCCGGCGCCCTGGACGCGGACGGCGCCGACCCGACCAAGGACCCGGAGGTGCTCAAGCGCGCGCGCGCGGCCGCGATGGCGGCCGCGGCGCAGGCGGCGGCCGATGGGGCCGACGGGGCGGACGGCGGCAACTTCGGCGGCGGCGGCGACGACGACGACGACGCGCAGGAGCGCCGGCGCCGGCGGGCCGGGCGCGCGGCCGCGGCCGCCGCCGAGCGCGTCCTGCGCGAGGCCGCGTCCGCCGCCGACCCCTACGAGCACGTCGCGGGGGTGCTCGTCAACCTGACGCGCCTCAAGGAGGGCCGGGCGGCCCTGCTGGCGCGCGGCGGCGGGCTCCTCCAGGCGCTGGCGAGCCAGCTGCGCGCGCGCAGCGCCGCGCGCCGGCGCGGCGCGGCCGCGGCGCTGCGCAACTGCTGCCTGTCGGCCGAGGCCGACGGCGCCCTGGCGCTCGTGCTCGAGGACGAGGCGGTGCTGCGGCTGATGCTGTGGCCGCTGTCCGGGGGCAAGACCGCCGCCGAGGAGGAGGAGGAGGCCAACAAGGCTCGGGCGGCACAGGCGGCGCGGCGGCGGCGGCCGCCGGTGCTGGGGGCGGCCGAGGAGGCGCCGGGCGGCGACGACGACGACGACGGCGGCGACGGCGGCGACGGCGACGACGACGAGAGCAGCGACGACCTGGCCGGGGACGGCGGCGGCGGCGGCGGCGGCGGCGGCGACGGGGGCGCGGGCGCGAGGGACCAGCAGCAGCAGGGGCCCAAGGATGCGCCGGCTGCGGTGGCGCCCGCCGCCAAGCAGCAGCAGAAAGGGCGGCAGCCGGCCGCGGGCGCCGCCCCGGCCGCCGCCGCCGCCCCAAGCAGCGAGGGCGCGCGCCGCCCGCCCGCCCTGCCCGACGCCGCCGTGCGCGAGCCGTTGGCCGAGGCGGTCGCCGCGCTGGCCGGCGCCGACGCCGGGCGCGAGGCGCTGCGGCGCGCGGGCGCCGTCGAGCTGCTCGCGCGCGGGTACGAGTACGAGTCGCACCCGGGCGTCTGCGCGGCCATGGAGGCGGCGGCGCGGTGCTTCGTGTTCGACCAGGGGGGCGTGTGCGTGGAAGAGGATGGGGAGGGGGAGGCGGCGGCCTAGGGAGGGAGGGCGCGGCGGGGCGGCTGCTCGGCGGGCAATAAAATCGGCCGTTGAGTGCTGCTGCTCTTTTTGTTTTGTCACCGACTGTGAACGACACATGCCCTCGACCTTCAAACCAACTCGCAACCCACAAAACCACAACAACCCAACAAAAAAACGATGGCGCGCGGCACCCGCAGCAGGCAGCAAGCAGCGGGGGCGGCCGCGCCGCCCGCCGCCGCCGCCGAAGACGGAGGAGACCCACTACCACTACCTGGAGGCGGCGGCGGCGGCGGCCCCTCGCAGGCGGAGGAGGAGGAGGACGACGACTGCGCTCAGCTGGAGGAGCGCGCGGAGCGGCTGAGCGCGGGCGTGGACATGCTTCGCAAGATGCAGCGCGACCTCAGGAAGCTCGTGACGCAGCAGCAGCAGCAGCAGCAGCAGCAGCAGAAGACGGTGGCGCGACCGACGCCCAACCCACCTCGGCCGGCGACAGCTGCGGCGGCCAAGGGCGGCGGCAGCAACGGGGCGGCAGCGGCGGCAGCAGACGAGGCAGAGCCCGCGTCCGCCACCCTGCTGCAGCTGTTCCAGGCGCAGCTGTCGCTGGGAGGCGAAGGGGGCGGCGGCGGAGGGGAAGATGACGACGAGGGCGGCAGTGCGACCGCCACCGCCGCCGCCCCCGCCGACGTCCCGACCGACGCCCTCCTCGCCTCGTACGCCGCCTGGTGCGCGGGCGGGCGCGCTACCTCGGTCCCCGCGCCCGCTCAAGCCGAGCAGCAGCCGGCGTGGCTGCGCGAGGCGCTGCTGGACGCCCGCGACGAGGAGGACGGGGGCGGCGGCGGCGGCGGCGACCGCAGCGGCGCCGCCGACGCCGATGCCGCTGACGACGCCGCGCGCCGCCTGCTGCTGCGCGGCTTTGCGTCGCACCTCGCGCCCTACCTGACGGGCGTGGCGGCCGACGCTGCGCGCCCGGACCTGGCGGCCATGATCGAGGGCGGAGAGGCGGGGACGTCACCGTGGCTGGCAGGGCTGATGCGGACGCTCGAGCGCGGCGGCGGCGCTGGCGGCGCTGGCGGCGCTGGCGGCGCTGGCGGCCCGGAGGAGGAGGACGGCGGCTACGGTGCGGGCGGCGTGTGGTCGTCCTCGTCGTCGTCTTCATCATCCGGCAGCGAGGACGAGGCGGACGGCGAGACCGCTGCGGCCGCGGCGATCACCCCTCCCGCCGCTGCCGCCGAGGCGGCGCTCGAGGCGCCGCCGCCGCCGCCGCCGCCCCAGCCCGCCCCCCCGGCCGCCCACCAGCACCACCTCGAGCTGTCGCGCCCGCGCCAGCCCGCGCCCGCGGCCACCTGGACCGCGCTCGACTGCATGGACATCGAGATGGCGGAGGACGAGGATGACGACGACCAGCCGCGGCAGCAAGAGCAGCAGCCGCGGCCGGCCGTGGTGGCTGCGGTGCCGCCCCCGCCCCCGCCCCCGCCCGCGCCCCCGGCCCCGCCGCCCCCCACGTTCTACCCTCCGCAGGCGTCGGCGGCGGCGGTCGCCGTGGCTGCCATCCCCGCGCCTGCATCTCTCGCGCCATCGCCGCCGCAGCCGTCGCCGCCCCTGATGGAGATGGACGACGACGATGACGACGACGACGACGACGAGGCCGAGGAGCGCGCATCGCCGCCGCCCCAGCCGCCGCCGCCGCCCCCCCGGGCGCCGCCGGCCGCTCTGCCGCCGCACCGCCCGCGCTTTGCCCTGCGCCGCGCGCGCTACGCCCAGCTGGCGGCCGACCAGGCGGAGCAGCAAGCGCGCGCCGCTGAGGACGCCGCCCCTGCGGACGGCATCACGGACGACGGCGAGGGGCAAGGGCCGGAAGCGCCGCCGCCCCGCGCCGCCGCCCCGGCCGCCGCCGCCCGCGGCCCGCTGGTCGCCCCGCGCCTGCTGTTCCGCGCGCGCCACCGCGTCGAGCTTGCAGGCGGGCAGGACGGCGGCGGCGAGGGAGAAGAGGAGGACCGCATCAGCGGCGGCGGGCGGGGTGGAGAGGAGGAGGGCGGCGGCGCACCCGCCGGCGCGACCCAGCCGCCGCCGCCGCCGCCGCCGCTGCCGCCGCCGCCGCCGCCGCCTCGCCTGGTGCCGCTGCTGCGGCGCGGCGTCCCGGCAGCGGCCAGGCCGCCGCTGGCGCAAGAGGACGACGGGCAGGAGGAGGACGACGACGACGCTGACGACGACGACGACGAGTACCGCCCGCCGCCGCCGCAGCGCCCGACCATGCTGCGCGCGCCCCTCACCGCCGCCGCCGCCGCCGCCGCCGCCGCCGCCGCCGCCGCCGCCGCCGCCTCCTACTCCCCGACGCCCCTGCGCCCGCGCTTCTTCGACGCCGAGGGGCCCCCTGGCGGCGGCGCGGCGGCCGACGGCGCCCCCGCGCTCCCGCCTCCGCTCCTTCTGCCGCCCGAGGCGTACCGTCGCGCCTCGGCCGCGGCCTTTGGCCTGCCCTCGCCCGGCGGCACGCCCGCCCCGCCCTCGCGCCGCCTGCGGCCCGCGGCCAACCCGGAGGCGCTCCTGCTGCCGCTGCCCGAGGCGCTGGCCGCGGCGGTGCCCGGGGGCGCCGGCGCGGCGGGCGGCAGGGGGGCGCGTGGCAAGCGGGCGGGCGGCGCGGCGGCCGCCGCCCCTCAGCCGCTGCGGCCGCCGCCGCCGCTGCCGCCGCCCTTGACGGTCGACAGGGCGCTGCTGCTGCAGCAGTCGGCCGGATCCCGCGCGGCCTGGCTGCTGGGAGAGGTGCTGTTACCGCCGGGGAGCGGCGAGCGCGCGCGGTTCCTGCGGCTGTGCGGCGGCGGTGGTGGCGGTGGTGGCAGCGGGGAGGGGGACGCGCGCGCGGGACCGCAGCAGCAGCAGCCGCAGCAGCAGCAGCCTCAGCAGCAGCCGCAGCAGCAGGCAGCCGAAGGAGACGACGACGACGACGACATCGACTGGGACGCCGTGGACCGCGCCGTGGCCGAGGCGACGGCGGCCACGCACGGGCCGCGGCCGCGGCAGGGGCAAGAGGCGCCGCCGCCGCCGCCGCCCTCGCCGCCGCCGCCGCCGCTTCCGCCCGCGACGGCGCTCGCGACCGCCCCACCGGCCAAGAACGACGACGACGACGACAACGACGACGACGAAGCGCTGCTTGAGGTCTGCTGGGACCTCGTGGACGAACTCGAGCAGGCGGCGGCGGCGGCGGCGGCGGCGGCAGGTGCCGGCGCTGCGGCTGCGAGCGACGCGGCGGCGCCCCCCTCGGCGCCAGCGGCCGCCGAAGACGCGCCCGAGGCCTCGGCTCTCGTGGCCGTGTCGCCGCCGTCGCCGTCGCCAGAGCCCGTCGCGGCGGACCAACAGCAACAAGAGCAGCTGGCCCTGATGGAGGTGGACGACGACGAGGAGGAGGAGGAGGAGCTGGAGCTGACGGCAGCAGCAGAGGCGGACGACGACGACGAGGGCGGCAGCAGCGGCGGCGGCGAGGACGACGACGAGGCGGCGGCAGAGCCAGGACGCGGCGGCCCAGACGCTGCCAACGCCGCCGCCCCACCCTCCCAGCGGCCCACCAAGCCGGACAAGGCCGCCGCGCGCCGCGAGCGCCGCGCCGCCCTGGCGCGCCGCTTCCTCGCGCGCGCGGCTGCGGCCGGCGCCGACGCGGCGGCGCCGCCCGGCCGCCGCCTCCTCTTCCAGGGCGCCGCCGGGCGCGCGCCCCCGCTGCGCGCCGTGCTCGAGACCGTGGCATCGCACCTGCGCGGCCTGTTGGCGGGACGCGGTGGTGGCGCCGCGGGGGGGCCCACGGCCCTGGCCACGCTGCGGTCGCTGCTCGGGGACCTCCGGGGCGCGCTGCCGGCCCGGGGGGGCGGCGGCGGCGGCGGCGGCGACGCCGGGCGGCCGCCGCCGCCGCAGCAGCAGCAGCAGCAGCAGCAGCAGCAGCAGCAGCAGCCGGCCCCTCAGATGGTCTTCCTCGCGCTGCTGATGGTGGTGACGCGCGCCAACCTGGGAGGGGGCGCGGGCGCGGACGCGGGGCCTGGGCTCGGGGGCGCGCGCGTGCGGCTGGGCGCGGCGGCGGCGGCGGAGGACGAGGGCGGCGGCGGCGGCGGCGGCGTTTCGATCGTCGCCGACGCCTGAAGCGCGACGTTTTTTCTCCTTTTTTGCATTCTCTAAAAGTTCTCTCTCTCTACTCTGCGCCCTGATTTTCTATCCAAACCAGATCAGCTGCAGCACCGAGGGCCGGGGCTTGGTCGTGAGCATCCCCAGGGCGATGACGGCGGGGATCCAGCCGTACAGCAGGACGGTCGTGCCGTGCGCGCTGACCCAAGCGTTGGCCTGTGGGGCGTCGGGTTTTGGGGGGGGGGAGCGGCGTTGGCGGCGGCGGCGTGGCCGAGCGGCGGCGGGAGGGTTCGCGCGAGCGCAAGACGCGCGCAGGCGGCCGCCCGCGCTGGACCTCGCAGAGCCAACGCTCACCTTGTCGAGGACGGAGGCCGCCTTGCCCTTGCCGGCCGGGGCCGGGAGCGCGGGGGGCGCCATCGGAGGGGCGAGCGCGTCTTGGGCAGAGAGCGCGTCTGCTGTGTCCTGCTGTCCGTCCGTGTGCTGTAAAGGCTCGGCGCGCGTCGTCGTTGGTGATGCTGGTGAGCACGCGCGATCGAGTCGATGAGATGCGGGTGGGAAAGGCTGGTCGATCGTCCGTCCCGGGGCGCGCGAGTGCTCAAGAACGGCGTCGACGCGCGCGCGCGCGCGCGTCCCGGCCGCCATCCGCCCCGCGCGCGCGACTTGCCGTCCCCCCCCCTCCCTTGTATGCCCCAAAATGGCGCGCAACTCCCGCCCGCGCGCCACCGCACACCCGATCGATCGCCGCGTGCGCGTACTACCTCGCCACGCGCGGCTACACCCCTCCCTTCTCTCCAGCATCATGACCGACGGCGAGGGCGGCGCGCCCGAGGCGCGGCACCAGCAGCAGCAGCCGCAACAGGAGCAGCCCGACACCTCCTCGGGCAAGCGCGAGACGTCGCTGCCCCCCGACGCGCTCGCCGACGCGGTCCGGTGGTGCCAGTCGCGGTACCCGGCCGCGCGCGAGGCCTGGGCGGCCCACCTGAAGGCGTCCTACCCGACGTCGCAGTCCAAGGCCAAGACGCTCGACCCGCGCCGGCACGACGCGCCCGTGCTGCGTGCCTTCCTGGCGGCGGCGATGGGCGGCGGCGGCGGCAGCGGCGGCGGCGGCGGCGAGGCGGCGGCGGCGGCGACGGCGACGGCGACAGCAGCGGCGGCAGCAGCGCCCGAGGGCAACAACAGCGCGAGCGGCACGGGCGACGAGAGCAACGACGCCGCGGACGGCGACGGGGAGGAGGACGAGGCGCGGCGCCGCGCGCGAGAGCTGGGGCGGTACGTGGCGTGGCGCGCGGCCGCGGCGGACGAGCAGGCGCGCCGCGCGGCGTGGGCCGCCGAACAGCAGGCGGCGGCCGCCGCCGGCGGCGGCGGCGCTGCCCCCCTCCTCCCTCCCGCCCTTGCCTCGGCGGCGCAGACGGCCTGGGACCTGGTGCGCCGCACGCGCATGCACCCGGACTACGCAAAGCGCTACGGCGCCCTGCCCTCGCACGAGGCCGGGTGGGAGCGCCTGCCCTGGCTGCCGTGCCCGGCCGACCTTCTGCCCGCGTCGGCCGCCGCCTCGGCCGCCGCCGCCGCAGACACCCGCCCGCCCGCGCTCATCGCGATCGACTGCGAGATGGCCGCGGCCGAGGGCGACGACAAGGCCCTCGTGGCCCTGTGCGCGGTCGACACGACGGCCCTGCTGGACCTGGCGCCCGAGGCGCGGCGCAAGGCCAACGGCGCTGCCGCTGCCGCCGCCGCCGCCGACGCCGACGCCACCGCCGCCGCCGCCGCCGCCGCCGCAGCGTCGTCGCCCCCGCCCGATCCCACGCTCCTGCGCATGCTCGTGCGCCCGCGCCGCGCCGTCGTCGACCCGCGCACCGAGCTCACGGGCCTCACCGCCGCCGACGTCGCCTCGGCGCCGCACACGCGCGCGGACGCGCGGCGCGCCCTGGTCGCGCTGCTGCGCGAGCGCTCGCGCCCGGGCGCGCCCGCCGTGCTCGTCGGGCACTCTTTGCAGGCCGACCTGCGCGCCCTGCGCCTCGACTGCGGCGCGGCGCCCGTGATCGACACGGCGCTGCTGTTTGGGTACGAGGGGCTGGCGCGGTGCACCCCGGCGCTGTCGGACCTGGTGGCGGCGGTGCTGCGGCGCGAGATGCGGCGCGGAGGCGGGGGCGGGGCCGGCAACGGCGACGGCGACGGCAACGGAAACGGCAGCGGCGGCGGCGGCGGCGGCGGCGGCGGCGGCGGCGGCGGCGGCAGCGGCAGCCCCGCGCCCGTGCCGCAGGAGAACGGGGGCAACCCGCACGACTCGGCCGAGGACGCGGCCGCGGCCCTGGCCCTCGTCGAGTGGGAGCTCGCGCGCCCCCCGCCGCCGGCGCTGGCGGCCGCGGCGGGGGGGGGCCAGCAAGCGGCGGCGGCCAACGCCAGCGCCCCCCCGGCCTCGCTGACGCTGCTGCCCCCGCCGGCCCTCAAGGTGCCCGCCGAGGAGCTCGCCAAGCTGCTCGCGCACGGCGCCCCGACTTCGGCGGGCATCGCCGACGGCAAGCCTTTTCCCTCTTCCGAAGCGGGCGGGGAGGGCGGCGGCGGCGCGGGCGCGGGAGGAGCACCGGCCGCCGTGGCGGCCAGGCCCGAGACGGAGCTCGAGCGCCGCGTCGTGCGCGCGCTGGCCGCGGCGGGCGCCCCGCTGCCGGTGCGCTTCGAGGGGCGCTTCCCCGCGTACGCGGGGAACGCGCGCGCGTCGCCCGCGTCCAAGCGCGCAGGGCGCGTGGCCCTGGTGTTCAAGCACGCCGGGGACGCCAACGAGGCGTTCGCGCGGCTCGAGGGGTCGGCGGGCGCGGACGCGCAGGGGCGCGCGACCAAGTCTGTCCGGCTGCTGGCGCCGCCGGCCGCCGCCGCTGCTGCTGCTGCCGCCGCTGGGGCCGAGGAGCCGGCGGCGTCGGCCGAGGGCGGCGGCACCTTCCACGTGACGCTGCGCAAGTCGGCGGCCCACGGCGGCGCGGCGTTCGGGCGCGACCCCAAGCAGGACCGCGGGGCGCCGGCGGCGGGAGGGGGGGCGGCGGCGGCGGGAGGGGGGGCGGCGGCGGCGGTGGCTGCTGCTGCGGCCCCGGCGGCGGCGGTGGCTGCTGCTGCGGCCCCGGCAGCGGCGGCGGCGGCGGCGACGCCCGCGGCAGCCGCGCCGCCCGCGGACGCGGCCGTCCCGGCGCCGAGCCCGGATCCTGCCCCCTCCGCTGCTGCTGCTGCTGCACCCGAGGAGGGCGGCGGCGGCAAGAAGAAAAAGAAGAAGAAGAAGAGCCGCGGCAAGGGCAAGAAGCGCAGCGCGTCCGAGGCGGGCGTCTCTGCTGCGGGGGGCGACGGCGACGGCGGCGGCGGCAGCGGCGAGGACGCGGGCGCTGCCCCGGCGGCCAAGCGCGGGGCGACAGGCGAGGGTGATGCCGGGGTGGCCGAGGCGGCAGTTGGCGTCGAGTGAAGAGTGATTAGCGCGAAGAGAGAGATCGTTCTCCCGTCGCACCACCTGCTTTCTGTGTTTTTTTCCGCCCTATTTTTTTTTTCTCCGGCGGGTTTTCTTTTTCTTTCTCTCCGCCGCTCCGCTCCCCGAAAAAGGAGCGCGCGCACGCACGGCCCCCACGCAGCAGCAGCAGCAGCAGCAGCAGCAGCCCGCCTTTTTTTTCTGCTTCCCCCTCCTGTATCGCACTTATCATCTCGCCCGTCGCCACACACACACACACACACACACACACACACACACACACACACACACACACACACACACAACCACTGTTTGCAATACACGCCACAACTCAAAGACTCAAAAAAACTGCCCTCTCTTAAAACGCCACCGCGCCCCCCTCGTCCCCGTCCACGACGGCGTCGACGCTCCGCCCGACGCGCTCGCGCCACGGCGACCCGGACGACGCAAACATCGCGCGCACCTGCTCGAGCACGCTGTGGCGCGGGTCGAGCTGGTTGGACCACCCCTCGAGGACGAGGGTGGTGACGACGACGGCGCAGATGTGCCCCGGGAGGGAGACGCCGTGGCGGCGCACATGCTCGAGCACCGAGGCGAGGGCGGCGGCGCCGCTGTCAAACGTCGTCGGGGGGGCGCCGGCGGCGGGCGCAAGGGCGGGGTCGGCGTCGGCGTCGCCGGCTGCGGCGGCGGCCGCAGCGTCTGCATCAGCGGCGGCCTCAGAGGAAGACGAGGCGTGCTGTGGGTGCACGTACCTCCCCGCCCCAAAGCCGCTCCAAAAGTCGGCTCCGCTGGACGAAGACGACGACGATCCGCCGCCGCTTGCCGCCGCCGCGCGCCGCCGCGCCGCCGCCGCCGCGCGCTCCTCTCGCCGCTCGCTCTCCGCCTCGGCCTCGGCGAGCCCGCGCCGGATCGCCGCAAACGTCGCCTCCATGTCCTCCTCGAACGCGCGCGGGTCCGGGCACGCCTGCTCCCCCTCGCCCGGGAAGCGCAGGATCCAGCGCGCGGCCGCGCGCCCGTCCATCGCGGCGAACGCGCGAAAGAGGCCGAGCATGCAGGCCTGGTCGTCGGCGCTCAGCTCGGTGGCCATGCCCACGTCGAGCAGCACGATGCGCGGCTGCAGCCACGCGGCGCGCGCGCGCTCGAGGCGGTGCGCGAGGCCGCGGGCGGCGCGCGCGAGGAACGGGGCGGGCGGGGGCGGGGGGGACGGGTCCGGCGGCGGCTGCTGCTGCTGCTGCTGCTGC
>Ga0315905_10001916_pt1 | contig 22091 bp, 15 predicted proteins | sample LakEriMetagenome_5_FD_203522 | JGI IMG/M metagenome (GOLD analysis project Ga0315905, IMG submission 203522) | Freshwater fungal communities from buoy surface, Lake Erie, Ohio, United States - Buoy 4 MA121 | ecosystem: Environmental > Aquatic > Freshwater > Lake | place: USA: Lake Erie, Ohio...
AGATCGCCATCCAGCACGAAGCCTCCTCCCGCTACAGCGGCACAGACACCGATGATATCTTCTGGAGCCGCGGAGGCATTCCCAGCGCCCTGGTTTCCCTCCCGCTGCGCTACATGCACAGTGTCGTGGAGTGCGTCTCACTGGCGGATGTGGAGAAGGTCATTGCGCTGCTCACGGCTTTTGCGCTTTCCGTAAAACCGGGCGAGTCCTTCGGACACCGTCTTGTATAGAGTCTGACGCATGATTCTCCCATCCGACGATGACTCCCGGAAGCCCGGGGACGATAGACCCAATGGTGGCTCCGGCGGTGGCGAGGGGCAGTCGGGCGCGCCCATGCCGTGGGATGATGGCCCGTTATACGAGGACCTCGATGAAGATGAGGCGGAGGAGAGGGAGCTTGCTGAATTGGGAGCCCAGATACAGTCCCCGGCACCGCCCGGTTGGCGTGATGAACTGAAGCAGTCGCTGCTGGAGGCCATTGATGACTTGCGGGAGATTGAGGATCCCTCGGAAGACTTCGATCCGCCTGAGCCGCCGGATTTGTTCACGTTCTACGGTGAACTTGTGGCACTGCGGAATGAAATGCGGCGCGGTTCGCGGCGCGCTTCGGATGCGCTCGCCAAACTGGGAGACAACCAGGCCGGTGAAGAGGCGGCCCGTCCCCTGGCGCAGGCGCTCCTTTCGCTGCTGGACCGGGCTCCTGACCCGTCGGTGAAGGCGCTCGTGGAGTCTTCGATGCTGGAAGCCGGACTGGTGCGTATAGACATCAAGGAAGGGCAGGCCTTCGATGCCGCTAGCATGGTCACCGAGGGCAAGCCGCGAAGTAAAGCCACTGTGGCCGCAGAACTCGCTCCTGGTTACCTCTGGAAGGGCCGGGTGCTGCGTCCGGCAAAGGTTTCGCTGCGATGATCGTGCGCTGTCCATCCTGCGGCAGGAATGTCTCTCCGGACGTCGTAGATCAGTGTCCCGCCTGCGGCTGCGAGGTGGCCATTCTGGGTCAGGTGCTGGTAGCGGCCCACGATTCCCTGCAACTGGCGATGCTGGCTCTGATGGAGGGCCGGGATAAGGACGCCCATGACTTTGCCTACGAAGCGTGGGCGCTGCGCCACACCACGGAAACCTCTGCCGTTGGACTGCTGGCGGCTATCGCTTTGGGAGAGCCTATTGAGATTTCCCGCTGGCTGCGCCGGCGGCGCAGACTGTTTGAGGGAAGCTGAAGGCAGCTTATTCCTGAGGTGGAGGAGGAGGCACAGAAGTGGCTTCGCTGGCCAGTGCAGCGGGTGCCGGCTCAGAACCTGGCGGCTTCGCCGGCAATCCGGCCGGTGTAGGCGCTGGAGGAGTAGTTGCGACGGCTTCCGGCTTACTGCCTGCGATGGCAGTGGGGCAGGAGGGATCTTCGGCCGTTTGTTGAATGCGGTTCAGGGCCGTCTGGAAATTCTCAATCGAGGGAGTTAGCAGCGGTTTTATCTCGTCGTTAGAGGCGAGGGACTCAATGGCGGACCGTGTGTGTTCAGCCACGCGGCGGCTGGTCACGGCGAGGTCTGGATCTTTGGCGAGGCGGCCTTCAATCTCCGGAGTTGGCCGGCCCAGTTTCACAATCGCTTCTCCCGCCAGAATGGCTTCTTCCGTGATGCTCTCCAACCTGGTCACTGCGAGACCGGTTGAAGCGGCATCGGTCGCTTCGGCGAGCGTGTCGGCATAACGGCTGAGGATGGTGAGCAGTTTTAGGTTGGCCTCCAGGTGCTGTTCATACCCGGGCGCGGCAGGCTTCTTCCCGGTCGGTTTGGACGATTTCTCGCCTGGGGTTGCATTCGACTTTGCTGCCGGTTTCTTCTGCTGTGCGCTCGTCGACTCAGTTCCCAGGGGCAAGGCAGCCACGGCAGCCAGCACAGTGAGAGATTTTCCAAATCGGGAAACAGAAGAAGATTTCATAAATCCTAAAATTACACCATATTCAATATCCTCAAGTCAAAATCTTCTCCCTGAGAAAGCCAGCCATGTCCTGGGGAAGTGGGGCGCGCCATTCGAGCTGAGTGCCGTCCTCGGCTGTGACACTGAGCCAGCAGGAGTGCAGCGCCTGACGGGGCAGGAGCAAAGCGGCGGCGGCTTCCGGAGTCCAGCCGTATTCGATTTGGCGTAAATACCAGTCCGGTGAAGGACCGTAGAGTTTATCCCCGACGACCGGGAATCCTGCATGGGCGAGATGCACGCGAATCTGGTGCATGCGGCCCGTGTGGGGGCGGGCGGCAATCAGCGCAAAGCGGTCCCCGGCAGTGGTTCTTTTCTGGAAGCGCTCCAGAACCGTAAACTCCGTCTTTGAGGCCGCGCCGTAGGGGTGGACCTGCTGGAGGAGATAAATCGGGGTCTCGGAGGCTTCCCCGCGGCGGAGGATGGGGGCATCCACGGTAAAATGATCCGCAGCCGGCCAGCCGCTGACGATTGCCTGGTATTCCTTGCCCACTTCCCGGCGCATCATGGCTTTATGCAACTGGCGCGCGGACGCCTTGTGTTTGGCCACCAGGACCACGCCGCTGGTATCCCGGTCGAGCCGATTGATGATGGAAAGCGCTGCGCCGTTGGCGATTTCGTAGCGCAGCAGTTCGCGGAGACCATGCCAGAGCGTGGGGCCGCCGTCGGGCCGTGATGGATGAATCTGGAGCGGAGCCGGCTTATTCACAGCGATCCAGTCCGCGGTCTCGTCGAGAACGGTGAAGTCACAGATATCGACCCACTGCCGCGAATGCACGGCCGGTGAGCCGGCCATGTCCGCAGCATCTCCAGTCATGAGGGCAGTGTGCCGGCTCCGTTCAGGCTTCCGGGGTTCCGGGAGGACGGGATTGGCCCGACTCCAACTGTTTGCGGAGCTTTTCGACTTCAGCTTTGAGCACGTCGCGGTCGGCCATGGCGGCGGCGGCCTCCTTCACGGTGGCGGCTTTCTCCTCCTCCATTTTGGCGAGGGCTTCGCGGGCCTTCGATGCCTCTTCTCCGGCGGTGCGTTTCAGCTTGCTCAGCTCTTCTGTCAGGGTGGTGGCGCTGGCCTGCAGGGCAGATTCCTTAGCCAGCCATTCCGTCTTCGCGTCAGCCAGAGCCTTGTTGGCTTTGTCGAGATTGGCGGCAGTTTCCGTCGCCGATTTGGCTGCCTTCTCTTTCTCGCCTTTGACGGTCTGCAGCTCTGTTTTCAGCCGGGAGATCTCTCCGTTGAGGTCAGCTGTTTTTGATTCGAGTTCGGAAGTGGCCAGAGTGGCTTTCGAAGTTGCCTCGGTGAGCAGGGCCTTGGCTGTGCTCAGTTCTGCGGTCGTCTGTTTTTTGTGCGCAGCGTGCTCCTTTTCGAGAGCCATATGCTGGTTCTTTTCAGATGAATAGAGCATGCCCAGTAGTGCCGCGAGGGCGATCCCGGCTGCTGCGGGCAGCCAGCGGTTGGCGCCGCCGGGGCAGCAGGAGGCTCCGGCAGGCGTAACTGCGGCTGCGGGAGCGGCTGGGGTACCATTCTTCATGGTGACCGGTTCGACCCGGCCGGGCTGTGTCCACAAAGTGAACGACTGGCCTGGCAGCCGCAGTTTGGGCTTCGCTGGAGCGGGGGGCACTGGCACGGCGACCGGTTGAGCTGCGACCGGGGCTGCCTGTGCCGCAGGTGTGGTCCAAAGGGTGAAACTGTTGGCAGGAAGTTTGATCGGGGAGGACATGGCGGCAGGCGGGGAGTCGGGGATGATGGTGTCGGTGGGCGGTGGCGCTGGAGCAGGTGGCTCCACCGGCCAGGCGGATTCATCCAGCCACAGGGTAAAGCCGCGGGCGGGCAGGCGGAGCCGGACGACGGGCCAGCTGGCGGGATCCAGCCACAGGGTGCGCGCGAGGCCGGGGAGGCGCAGGGCGGGTTTGGGCCAGACATCCGGCGACAGCCAGAGTGTGAATGGCTGAGCTGGGAGGGATGCAGGAGCGAGTGAACCCTCCCATGCTCCTGGCGAAGCAGCGGGGTCGGGCAGTGAAGGATGCGGGATGGGGTCCATGGTTTTTCTGCTGCTGCCTTCTTAAGCGCATCCGCCGCAGTCTTCAAGGCACGCGATAATATTGATCCGGATTGTAGAGATAGTAAACGTCCTTCGGGTTTGGCCGCGGCAGCATCATGAACGGCCGGCCTTTTTCATCCACGCATTCGCTGAGCAGAGGGATTTCACTGGCACCGCCGGGGGAAGGGAGGGGAGCTTGCCGGGGTGCCGCCGGGGCCGTGCCGGCGAGGTCCGGATGTTTCACGATCCCGGTCTCCTGGATATCATTCACCACGACATCAACCCACTTCAGCTTCTGTGCATTGTCGGCGAATTCCGTCCAGTCACCGGAGGAAACCCGGCTGTACATCTGTTTGATGAAGTCTTCGGCGGAAATGCCCATCTTCTGGGCGATGGGGCCGGCGAGACGGTGCCACCATTCCTCAATTTCCTTTAGCGATTCGCGCTGTTGTGTGAGGTTGCCGAAAGCCATCGAGCTGAGCTGGTGGTGGAGAATCTGAGCATTTGGATAGGCGAAGGATTTGTCTGCCAGCGTGGTGATGCAGGCAGCCATGCTGGCGGCGAACTGCTTAACGACGACATACACGGGCGCTTTGCTGCCTTCCATGGCGCGGAGGATCTTGTAGCCCGCCATGACGCTGCCGCCGGGACTGTTATCGATGACAATGAAGATGGGCAGCCTCGGGTCCTTGTTATTGAAATAGTCAATGCGGTCGGCGATTTCGTCCGCTGTGCGTGCGACGATGGGGCCGTTCAGGGCAATGCGGCGGTCGGAAATGATGAGTCGGTTGTCGGCATGCGGGTTTTCGAGGTAGGCCGGCTTCGCCTGGGTGGCATACTGGGCGGCGCTGAGTTCTTTTTCCTTGGATTCAATGAGGGTCGTGAGGCGGCTGATTTCACGCCGGGCTTCGGTCTCCTCCATGCGGACTTCCGTGATGCGCATCTCAGATTTGGCCTTTGTGATGGAGACCTCCAGCAGCAGGCGCTCGCTCTCCAGTTTCAGTTTCGCATTGTCCCGCTCCGCCGCGAGGCGCGCCATTTCCATTTCGCGTGCGGCCTTTGCCTTTTCCTCCTCCATCTGGAGGGTTTGCCGCTCCAGTTCCATGCGGCGGGCGGCCAGTTCCTTCGCCAGTTTCTCCTTCGCGATGGCGTTCTCGGTCATCAACCGGTCACGCTCCAGCATCAGTTTCGCCAATTCCGCTTTGGCTGCCGCTACGGCCGGGTCCTCGGCGGCGGCTGGCGCGGGAGATGCAGGCGGCTGGGCCGGAGGCTGAACCGCCGGCGCTGGTGCTGGTGCTGCGGCGGGCGGCTCAGCGGGCTTCGCGGGTTCATCGGCTCCCAGGCGGGAACTGAGGCTGAGCAGCATCGGGACAAGGGACAGCAGGAGGGAGGGTTTCACGGATTCTTTGAGGTAGTTTATAATTTCCATAAGCTAGCCCTGCGCGTCATGGCGTCAAGTCCCGCGGCGGATGAACTGGAACCACCGCAGCGCACCAGCGCCGGCTAGGGCTGCACTTTGGGAAGAAACGGCCGCGTGCGCTCGACGAGCAGCTTGTAGCCGGCTTCGCTGAGGTGGAGTTTGTCCGCCACAAAAAACTCCGGACGCACCTGACCATCCGGCCCCAGCGTCATGTCGGCACAGTCCACGAATTTCAGCCTCGGATTCGTTTTGCAGTGGGCTTTGATCAGGTCGTTCAGCTGATTGCTCGTGGCGACTTCCTTGATGCGGGCGATCGTCGGACAGAGACCAAGGTAAATGATCTCCGTGTCCGGCAGGCGGGCGTGGATGACGGCCACGAAGTCTTTATAATCTGCGAAAACCTGCTCTGCGGTCTTCCCGGCGTGGATGTCGTTGCCGCCGGAGCGGAGAAAGATCGTGCGCGGAGCGACCGGGAAGACGATTCGCGGTGCAAAGTGGGTGGAATCTACAATTTGCGAACCCCCAAAGCCCCGGTTTATGACCTTGTGCTGCGGAAAATCGGCCGCCAGTGAAGTCCACAAACGGATGGTGGAGGAGCCAATGAAAAGCACAGCGCCCTGCGGTGGCGGTGAAGCCCGGTCCGCAGCCTCCATCGAGGCGATTTCCTTTTCCCACCTGGCAAACGGGCTGGCCGGGGGGGGCTGCTTTTCCTGGGCGATGCAGAACGGGGCGAGGACAAAGTGGAGGAGAGCGAAGAGCCGGAGAATCATGAAGCCACTTTGGCGGCCCGGGAGCCCGTGTCGAGTTCCGTCTCTGCGGGAGCCCGGGGATAAATTTTTCAGGGAATATTTTGCTCCGGCGGCGTTCTTAGGGTTACATCCCTGAAATCACCAACCAACACTACTCGACACCCATGACCCGTATTCTCACTGTTCTCGCTGCCAGCGCCGCCATGTTTGGTCTCAGCAGCTGCGCCTGCACCAGCCGCTCCTCCTGCACGAAGGGCTCCTGCTCCAGCGGTGCCTGCGCTCCTGCCAAATGCGCCGATGGCAGCTGCACCAAGAAGGCCTGCGCTACCTCCGCCTGCACGAAGACAGCCTGCACCAAGAAGAGCTAAGTAGAATCAACCATTGCCTGCAGCGGCGGAAGCTTCGGCTTCCGCCGCTGTTTTTGTTGGCGGACGGCTATACTACAGCGGGGTCACTTTCAGCGTGTGCTTAACCGGCTTCAGTGCGGCCCGGGCTTCGCTATCGAGTGCCGTCTGACGGGCTGCCAGCTTATCGCGCAGGGTTGTGAAAGCGGTCGCGACGGCTGGGTCGGCGGTGGCTTCCTGCTGAAAATGGCGGAAGTTGGTGACCAGTTGCTTGATGAGCAGGGTTTCAAACTGCTGCTTTTGCCCCACGTGGTTGAGGTAGTCTTCAAAGCTGGCGTCAAAAGGCGTTGCGGAAAACGCTGCGGTCAGGTTGATCCCGGCCGTGAGCTGCTCACGGGTAAATTCCTTTTCCTGGCTGCCCCATGAGACTTTCGCACGGGCTGCGGTGAGCCCCGGGGTTTTCAGGATGAAGCGGTTGAGTTCCGCATTGAAGGGAATGTGCGGCGCGATGCTCCGCGTGCCGCGGGAGTCTTTGTCGTCGCCCTGAAAGCAGAAGGGATAGCGGGTGCTTTCCACTTCAACAGAACCCGGGTTGCTGGAGGTGACGGTATGGCCCGGTGTCGCCGTGGCGCTGCCGTCTGCGTTGAGGCTGATCGTCCCGATGTTGCCGTCACAGCCGAGACCTTTGAGGAATGCGGCAGCCATCACCAGATGGCCGTTGGCGTTGGGGTGAAACCCGTCCCCGCCGCAGACATCATATTTCTCGCCCTGCACCGGCTTGGCTTTGAGCATGGCGTCGATCATCGGTTGGTGCACATCGGCAAACGGCTGTTTGAACTCGCCAGCCAGACGCTTCCCGATTTCACCCAGTTGCCGGAGGTTGTCGTTGTAGCCATCGGCGCCTGACTTGGGAGCAAAGTTGTCGCGATTGAAGTAAAAGGTATCAACGGCACCCGGGCTGCCGACGACGACGTGAGGAATGCCGCCTTCGCGGAGAGTGGTGAGCACCTGCCGCATGGAGCCCTCGTAGGCTTTCCCGATGTTCTCATCGAAAGGGCGGTAGCTGCCGTCGTTCATCCCGTAGCAGAGCGTTACCGTGGTGGGGCGGAAGGTGGCGAGGTCGTTCAGCGCCCGGCCGGCGAATCCGCCCGCCGTTTCTCCTCCCCAGCCAAACTGGAAGACTTTGACATCGGGCCTTCCGGCGCAGGCCACGACGTAAGCTTCGATGTAGCGGGAGTAGAGCTTCTGCTCCGTGATGGAATCGCCTACGATGGCAAGCCTCGCATCCTTTGGGAGTGTGGCGGAGGCATTGAGCGTATCCTGGGCTGAGGCGCTGGCTGCGAGGAGTGTGAGAACGGATGGAAGAGCAAGTTTCATGTGGCTCATTAGGACGCTGCGGACACGCCTGGGCTGTCAGGTCATTTTCGCGCGGTAAAGGGGGCTCTGGCTGTTAACAGAGAGATTCTGGAGTCGGATAGGAGATTTCCCGATGGGTCTCCTGGGAGTTTTGCGGGTGTATAAATCGGACATTTTCTGTCGCGACAAATCGACAGTCTGCGCTCATCTATTCGTATTGATCAGCCTCCTGATTTTCCCCAATTCCCAACTATGAGTGAACGTGTCGTAACCCTTGAACCCGCGGCGCAGCGAGATGACCGCGAAATCGTACAGCAGTTGAATGCGGTTTATCACCGCATGAAAGAACAGGTCGGCCAGGTCATTGTCGGCCAGGTCGATGTCGTGGAGCAGATGCTCATCGCCATTTTCTGTAAAGGCCACGCGCTGCTGGAAGGCGTGCCTGGTCTGGCGAAGACGCTGCTCGTTTCCACCCTTAGCAAGGTGCTCGACCTGAGCTTCAAGCGCATCCAGTTTACTCCGGACCTCATGCCGGCGGACATCACCGGCACCGATATTCTGGAAATCGACCAGGCGAGCGGAAAGCGGAACTTCCGGTTCGTGCACGGCCCGATCTTCGCAAACATGGTGCTCGCGGATGAAATCAACAGGACGCCGCCAAAGACGCAGGCGGCCCTCCTGGAAGCCATGCAGGAACGCCAGGTCACGGTGGGTGAAGTCTCCTATGAACTGCCCGAACCGTTCTTCGTGCTGGCGACGCAGAACCCCATTGAGCAGGAAGGCACCTTCCCGCTGCCGGAAGCGCAGCTCGACCGCTTCATGTTCAACATCATGGTCGGCTATCCCAGCGCCGAAGAGGAGCAGCAGATTATCAAGCAGGTGACGGGCACGGCGAAGCCGGTGGTGCAGAAGCTCCTCGACGGCAAAACCGTGCAGGAACTGCAGGACATCGTGCGCCGCGTCCCGGTGGGCGATCACGTGGTGGAATACGCTTCCAGCCTCGTGCGTGCTACACGTCCGAAAGAGAAGGAGGCCCCGGATTTCGTAAAGGAAATGGTGGGCTGGGGCGCTGGTCCCCGTGCGGGCATTTACCTCATTACCGCGGCTAAAGCCCGCGCCATTCTCCAGGGCCGCTATCACGCCACCACCGGCGACGTGCAGCACTGCGCCTTCCCGGTTCTCCGCCACCGCATCCTCACCACCTTCAACGCCGAAGCCGCCGGCGTGAAGAGCGACCAGATCATCCGCATGCTGCTGGAACACTTTAAGCCAAAGGCGGAACTGGAGGTGTGATGCATCACAATGTCCTGGCTGATCGAATTCATCGGATGGCTTATTGGAGAGATCATACAATGGATTGTGCGACTCATCATTCCGTCGCGCCGCAGGCAGCGCAGATCGAAATGGGTTCGCGTCAATCCCAGTCAACCGCCGTACCCATAACGCCCCGCTTCAGTAAAGTGACCTGCGTTACACAGACTATGCAAAGCTGCCTGCCATGAAAGACTTCTTCCCAGACACGCTGCAGTCGTTTGTGAAATCATGGTGGGTTTTCCTGGTGGAGAAAAGTGAGTGCAAGCACAGGGGCGTGGGTGAGGCAAGCCCAGGCGAAAGGGCGGGCCCGGGATTCGTCAGGGTTCTAGTAGGCGGCACCTTGCTGGCATTGTTCGCCACCGGTCTGTATCTCCTCATCACTGTGGCCACTTAGGCAACACTGCCGCTGTCCGGTCCCGCGCCAGATATGGCATTCTCAACTGCTCCTGCCGGCGGATAGATGCCGCCAAATCAATTACACCATCACTCGACTGAAATGCTCCCCGACTCATCCTACATGCGTCTGCTCCCCGACGGTATTGCCGGTACGCTGTCGCGCCTGGAATTGCTCGCCCGTGCGAAAAAGCAGGGAGCGATGTCCGGGCGGCATACGAGTCCGAACAAGGGCTTCAGTGTCGTGTTTGCCGAGCACCGCCAGTACATGCCCGGGGATGATATCCGGGACCTCGACTGGCGCGTCTTTGCCAAGAGCGACCGCTATTACATAAAGCAGTACATCGAAGAGACGAACCTGCGCGCCACCATTGTGCTGGATTGCAGCGGCTCCATGAAATACCGCGGCGAACAGGCCTGTGTAGTGGATGGGAAGAGGGTTTCGAAGTTCGAGTATGCGCAGTACCTTGCCGCGGCGCTCGCCTACCTCATGATCAAACAGCAGGACGCGGTGGGGCTGGTGACGTTTGACGATAAAATCCAGTCTTATCTCAAGGCCGCGAGCCGTCCCAGTCAGGTGCGGCTGGTGCTGGGGGAACTCGACAAGGCCCAGCCGGGCAATGACACACGACTGGCCACCACGCTGCATGAAGTGGCCGAACGCATCCCCTCACGGGGCCTCGTCATTATCCTCAGTGACTGCTTTGAGTCCGCAGCGCAGATTGTGGAGTCATTTCACCACTTCAAATTCCGGAATCATGAACTCGTCCTGTTTCACATCATGGCCGAGGAGGAGCTGACATTTCCCTTCAGCCAGAGCCAGGAATTCAAAGACCTCGAAGCCTCCGGTTCCCGTATCAAAGTGGATCCCCGCACCATCCGGGCGGCTTACCTGCAGAAGGTCAAAGAGCACGTCGGCACCATTGAGCGCGCCTGCGGGCAGATGCAGGCCGACTATGTTCCCCTGACGACCAAAACCCATTATGCCCAGGCACTGGCTGACTTCGTCGGCCGCCGCGCCAAGCGCCGTTAATCCACTTTCACCAAGGCTTCCGAATTCTCCCGCGTGAGCTTCCTCAATACCATACTTCTTGCCGGACTTGGCGCGATCGCCATTCCCATCATCATTCACCTGCTTTCCCGCAAGGCAGCGAAAGTCATGGACTGGGGCGCGATGCAGTTTTTGCTCGACTCCATCGAGTCGCGGAAGCGCCGCATCCAGCTGGAGGAGGCACTCCTCATGGCCGCCCGCTGTCTGCTCATGGGGCTGCTGGCGCTGGCCGTGGCGCGTCCGTTTGCGCCTCCGGGGTCGCAGATTCCCTGGGTGGTGGTGCTGCCCGCCTTCCTGCTGGCGCTGGTTGCCTTTACGACGTCCATCGTCCTGCGCGGCAACCGCAAGTGGTTCTGGATCCTCATGATCAGCGCGATCCTGCTCGCCGGAGCCAGTGTGGCATCGGTCTATTTCGAGCGGATTTGGAACATGAAGCGCTTCGGCACCGCCGGGCGGAAGGACGTGGCGATCATCATCGACTGTTCCACTTCCATGCAGCTCCGGACGGGAACGGCGGGTTCCAACTTTGAAGCGGCTGTCGCCGAGGCCAAAGAGATCGTGGAAAAAGCCGGCAGCGGCAGCGCCTTCAGTCTGGTGCTGGGTGGACCCGTGCCCGTGGCGCGCATCGGTGAACCGGTGGTCAACAAGTCGGATATCCAGGAGGCGCTGAACAACCTCCAGCCGCTTCGGGGCAAGATGGCCGCCTTCGATGCGCTCGCCACCGCCGCGGTGACGCTCTCCCGCGGGTCCGGCCCCAACAAGGAAATCATCATTTTGACCGACGGCCAGAACATCGGCTGGGACGTGGACAACCGCGCCCGGTGGGATTCGCTGGTGTCAGGATTTGCCACTTTTGAAGTGAAGCCGCGCGTGCTCCTGCGGAAGTTCCCGCTGCCCGCTACGTTCCGCAATGCCGCCATCGCTGGTATCAGTTATTCGCGTGATGTTATCGGCACCGACCGACCGGTGAGCATCGACGTGATGGTGGAGAACACAGGAACCGAGGCGATCACGCCCGGCGGGGTGGAACTCAAGATTGGCGACAAGGTGCTCAAGGACGTGGGCACCGGGCAACTTCAGCCGGGAGCGAGGGGCTCAGTACGCTTTCTGCATCAATTTAAGGATCCCGGGAGTTTCGTGGTCACTGCGGCAGTCAAAGCGAACGACGAATTGCCTCTCGATGACGAGTCGGTGAGTGTGTGCAACGTCGTCTCCCGCCTTGGGGTTTTGATTATCGACGGCAATCCAACGGAGAACTTTCTGGATCGCGCAGGGGCCTTCACGGCACTCGCGCTCGCTCCGGGCGCCCTCGCGGATCCCGCAAAGCCAGGTGAAAAGAAGACTGCCGTGGCACTGGATCCGGAAGTGATCCCGGTCAGCCGTGCGGGTTCTGTGGAGTCGTTCCAGAATTATGATGTCATCATCCTTGCGGACGTTTCCCGTCTGCCGGAGTCCACGGCGCGCCGTTTGGCCGGCTGGGTGCAGAGTGGCGGCGGGCTCATGGTGCTGCCCGGAGTGCAGGCGTCGCCCGACTTTTATAACAACTGGCGCGATGCTGACGGCGGACGGCTGCTTCCGGCCCGGCTCGTGACAGAGAGCATTCCCAAAGAGCCGGTGTCAGTATCCCTCGCCACCTTCAGCCATCCGGCGCTCAGGCTGGTGGCGGATGCGAAGCAGAGTGACCTTGGCGGCACGCTCATGCAGCGCTACTGGCGGCTGGAGCCGGATGCCACGGGCGGTGGCTCCACTGGCGGAAGGCTGGGCAACGGCGATCCCTTCCTGACAACAATTAAGGCGGGCTTCGGCAGTGTGATGATGGCCTGCGCCAACTTTGATACCGCTTCCGGCAATCTGCCCTCTCGCCAGGCATTCGTCGCGATGGTGCATCAGCTGGTTTACTTCCTCGCGAATCCCGACGGTCAGCCGCTCAACCGTGCGCCTGCAGCCCAGTTGAATCTTCCGCTCGCGCAGGCTTCAGCTGAGGGCGGTCTCAAAGGGGAATACTTCAAAGGCCGCGGGCGTGATGAGCCGGTGCTGGTGAGGATTGATCCGAAGCCCCAGTTCCAGTGGGGGGGCGGCAAGCCGGCTCCTTCCGTGCCGGAGGATTTTCATGCACGCTGGACGGGTGCTGTCGTGCCGCGCTACTCGGAGGAATACACTTTCGACGGCTGGGGGGATGATATGCTTTCCCTCAAGATTGGCGGTCAGGTAATCTTTGAGAAGGGCGGGGAAGGCCGGATCAAGCTCGAAGCGGGCAGATTCTACTCTATCGAAATCGATTTCGTGGATGACAGCGGCGGGGCCGCGCTGCAGGTGAACTGGCGCAGCGCCAGTCAGCGTCAGGAGGTCATTCCTTCGGCGTGCCTGACGCCCTTTCCTCCCAGCGCCACTGCGGTCGAGACCCCGGTGGGCGAATGGGAAGTGGCGGGCCCGGATGGCCGCACCCGTCCGGCAAAACTCATATTCACCCGCGGCGGGCTGGTGGCCCGCGTGAGCGATGACATCGTGCCGGGGCTCTACCGTATGAATTTGCCGAAGGATCAGGCGAAGGAATTCGGGGCGCTGGCCGCCGCCGATGGCAGCATCCCCTTTAGCGTGGCCGATGACGCGGCAGAGAGCCGTCTCACGTCCCTCGCCACGGGAGAGATGGAATTCATGCACAAGCAACTCGACCTGCTGGAGCCGGGGAGTGCAGCGGATGTGCTCAATATCATGGCCGGCCGTGAGTTCGGGGAAGAGCTTTGGAAATACCTCGCCGCCGGTGCGCTGTTTATTCTCCTCGCGGAGATCGCCCTCACCCGCTGGATCGCCATCTCACGCCGCAGCGGTGAAGAGGTGGTGGTCAACTTTGAAGACAAGTTCGAACCCTCCGCCAAATTCAAAGAAGCACTCAAGCAGGTCCAGGCATCCTAGAATTTCCGCCGCCGGTCCATCACACCTTTTTCGCTTATTTCGACTCCATGATGTCCAACGTAAAACCACCGCGCCACGATTTGCTTGGCAGTGAAGTCCACACCACGAGTGTGTGGATTCTTGCTGCAGTGCTCATTGCCGCCTGGGTGCTGTCGCATTTGCTATCCCGCCGGTTTCTCAGGACACGTCCGCTGATGCTGGCTGGCTTTGCCGTGCGCACGGTGCTGGGCACGGCGGCGATTTGGGCGCTGTGGCAGGGGGTGGCGCGGCATTTGGTGCTGGAAACAAGCTGGCCGCTCTGGCTGTGCGGCTTGATTGGCGGCTTCAGTATCGAGGTGATCGTGGCGCTGTATCAGCTGGAGAAGCGCATTGTGCGCCCGGGCATTGGCAAGTGGCTGCTGGCGCTGCGCCTGCTGCTGACGGCAGCGGTGCTCACCATTCTGGTGCAGCCGGTCTTTGCGCGCGATGAGACCATTCGCATCGACCGGAACGTCGTGGTGCTTGTGGACGACTCTGCATCCATGCAGATTGCCGACAAGGACATGCCGGTGGCGGAGAAGCTCGCGCTGGCTGCCTTCGAGGGCATCGAAGTGATGAAGGAGCGCCCGGCTCTGCCCCGGCTTTTCAATGAAGCTCCGGGTCTCGCTGCTGAATTCGAGCGCATGGCTGAACGCTTCAAACTGCCGGAAAACTACAGCCGGGACGAGATCAAGGAATTCATCGCCACCAATAAGGAGGCATTGGATGGACTGCAGCAGCGGGGCACCGCATGGGTGGATTCGCTCACCGGGGCGATGGATGAAAACCGTAAAGAACAGCGTGATCTGCCTGAGGACATCAAGCGCCTGCGCAACGACCTGAAGAAGCGCTTTCTGAAAGATTACCGCGACGCTCTGGAAGACCTGCGCAACGGGCTCGCCCGCGTGGATGTGCGCCAGATTCGCACCGCGGCATACGCTGCGGCCACGGAATTGAACCGGGGCGCGGAACTTGCCGGGCCTTATGCAGAAGCAGTCGATGGGAAGTTCTACAGTGAACTGCCCAGGGACGCGCAGGCGAAAATTGATGCCGCTGCCGGCACGCCGCGCGCCGAAATCGCCCAGCGCATTCTTACCCGACCGCAGGGCACGGAGCCTTCACTGGTGGATCAAATCGCGGCGAAATACACGCTGCGGCACATGCGTTTCGGCAAGAAGGCGGCGGAGTCCGACCGCGTGGACGGCCCGGCCGGCGATGACAACTTCCGCAGCCGCACCGATCTCACTGCTGCACTGGACCGGATCAAGGAAAGCTATCCTGCCGATAACCTCGCTGGAGTTGTCGTGGTGTCCGACTTCCGCCACAACGGGGCGCTGCCGCCGGATGACAAAGCCCGTGGACTGGGGCTTCAGGGGTCACCCGTGGGGGCGATCCTAACGGGCTCCTCGCGGGGGACGAAGGATACAGCCATTATCTCGCTGGGCAGTCCGCAGAGTATCTTTCTCGGCGACCGGGTTCGGGTGAAGGCCGACATCAAAGCCGACGGACTCCGCGGCACTCCGCTGAAGGTGAAACTGATGCACGAGGGCGGCGTTGTGCAGGAGGAAACGGTGCAGGTGCCGGACAGCGACTTCCGGGCGTCGCTCCGTCTGTCGCATCAGCCGGCGGAAAAGGGCATCTACTCCTACACCGTGCGGATTGATCCTGTGGAGGGCGAACTCTTTCCAAACAACAATGAGTGGAGTTTCGATGTCGCCGTGAGCGATGACCGCACCAACGTGCTGCTCATCGATGACCGGCCGCGCTGGGAGTTCCGTTATCTGCGCAACCTCTTCGACAGCCGCGACAAGTCGGTGCATCTCCAGTATGTGCTGATGCATCCTGACACTCTCGCCGGGGTCGCCCCGCTGCCGGACATTCCAGCCAGTGCGTCGCGGAAATTTGGTGAATCCGAAGCCACCCGTCTGCCTGCCTCGCCGGAGGAGTGGCGGAAGTTCGATGTCATCATCCTGGGAGACCTCCCGCCGGGCAGTCTCGGCGAGGAAACGTGGCGGACGATCCGCGACTGTGTCGATCAGCGCGGTGCCATGCTGGTGATTGTAGCCGGCCCGGCCCATATGCCGCATGCCTTTACCAACGAAACCGCACGCGGTTTGATTCCCGTGGAGTATGAGAGCCTCACGGGAGAAATCATCGAAGGCCCCGAGCCGGCCTATCGTCTTACGCTGACGGCTGCGGGCCGTAGCAGTCCGATCTTTGTGCAGTCCGACAGCGGTGTGGAGAACGCGCGCATCTGGCAGGAAATCCCGGTCATGCGCTGGCGTCACCCGATCAAAGGCATTCGCAGCGGTGCGGAAGTGCTGGCATGGGCCGCACCGGTTCCGGTCGATGCGCTGGGGAATCCGGTGGAGAACGGAGCGTCGGCTCCACTCGTTTCCGGCGATCCGGCTGCTGCCCTCGTCAAACAGCGCAAGCTGGAGGAGCAGAACGCTCTCGTGGTGGCTTCGCAGGTAGGGCTGGGCAAAGTGGCGATGCTCAATTTTGACCAGACCTGGCGTTTCCGTTATGGGATTGGCGACACCGTGCACCACCGCTTCTGGGGGCAACTGATGCGCTGGGGTGCCGGGGAAAATCTTGCAGCGGGAACCAATTACGTGCGGCTCGGCACAAAGCAGTTGAGTTATGAACCGGGGCAGAAGGTGCGCGTCATGGCGCGTCTTATCGACGAAAGCTACCGCCCGGTGAGCGATGCGGAGGTCGGCGTCGCGGTCTATCGCGGCAGCGAGATCGTGCTGAAAAAGACGCTGACTTATCAGGAGGCCTCGCACGGCATGTATGAGACGGAATTTGAATCCCTGACTGAGCCCGGCGCCTACCGCATTGAACTCACAGGCGCAAAAGTGGACGAATTATTGGCCAAAGAGAATGCCCGTGTGGTGGAGCAAAAGCTAACCATTACCACAGAAGGCAATCCGGTCGAGCTGGGCGAGATCAGCGTCGATCCTGAACTTGCGGCGCGCGTCGCCTCGCTGAGCGGCGGCGTGGTGGCTTCACCTGACGATACCGGTCGCCTCCTTTCGCTGTTCGGTCCAGCCACCAAGGAGGTGGAGAAGCGCAAGGAAACGACTCTCTGGGACAACTGGATCATCCTCGCCATCGCCGTCGCCGCGGCCACGGCGGAATGGATTCTCCGCAGGCGGGGAGGGCTGGTATGAGTAGAATGCCCGCGCCCTCCATTTCATTTTCTCCTCTCCTTCCATCAACCCGCGAAAGCGAAACGCCATGAAATCACACTCCTTCACAGAACAGGGAATCCGCAATTTGCCGGAACCGATTGTGGCCCGGCTAAAGGCTGTCATTCGCCGTGTGCGGCGGGTTCAGTTGCTCAAAGGCGTCTTCGCCACGCTGGCGGCAGGCCTGTTTGCAGCACTCGTCGTCATGGGGATTGATGCGGCATTTGCAGTCGAGAATAAGAACATCCGCCTGACACTGTCGCTGGCGGCGCTGGTGCTCACTGGCATCGCCTGCTGGAGCTTCCTGCTCCGGCCACTCAGCCGCCGAATCACGCTGACCGCGGTCGCGCGCTGGGTGGAGACGCATCACCCGGAAATGCAGGAGCGTATTTCCACCGCGGTGGAGCTGCTCGGCCATCCGGACGATGCCGGCTCGGCGGACCTTCTGGGCGCAGTGGTAAAGGACGCGATCAACGATGTCGGCAGCCTCAATCCGAAGAGCGAATTGAGCGCGAAGATTGCGCGGCGTCCGGTCATGGCAGCAGTCTTTGCTGCAGCGGTGATGGTGGCGCTGTTGATCACCTGGCCCAAAGTAATGCCGCGGCTTGTGGCGCGCCTTTTTGCCCCGCTGGCGGACATAGGGAATGCCTACGCGGATCAAATCCGGCTGCTCACCAGTTCCAAAGTCATCGCCGAGCAGGACCCGATGGCAGTGGAAGTTGCCGTGAGCGGCAAGCCGGAACGGGTGCAGTTGCGCATGACGCTGCCCGATGGCAAAGAGGTGGTCGAGACGCTGTCGCCGGATACTGCGGTCAATGTGCAGGAGGGGGAAAGCGGCTACGCCCTGCGGCTTCCGGCGGTGGAGAAGGGATTTACGGCCCGGGTCACCGCGGGCAAGGCGGTGACGGAATCGTTCACCATCACGGTGCTGCCGAGGCCGGTGGCGGAGAATCTGACGGTTTCCCTCGATTATCCGGCCTACACCGGAAAGCCCGCAGAGACGCGGACCGATGGCCGTGGCGATATTGTGGCTCCGGTGGGCACGAAGGTGGTCGTGCGCGGAGCGCTGAACCGCCTCGTCACCAAAGCGGAAGTCATCATGGATGACAAGCCGGCGGTGGGTGTGAAGACGCTGACCGAAGGCGACAAACAGTTTGTGGAGTGGCACACGGAAGTGACTGCCGGTCTCGACACGGTGTGGCGCTTTGCCCTCGAAGACGAGCACGGTATTGATTCGATTCCCGCCGACTACACGATCCAGGCGCAGAAGGATTTGCCGCCAGCGATCACGATCGAGAGCCCGGTTGAGTCGGAGTTTGAGCTGCGCCCGACTGAGCGGCTTCCGCTGGCTTATGCCGTGCAGGAGGACTTCGGGATCAGTACGCTCAAGATTCAGGCCCGGCCTTCCGGAAAGCCCGAGGTATCGGTGGCTGTGGCCCCGCTGCCGGGACGAGATCCGGAGGATGCGATGCTCTGGCGTGGCACGGCTGTCTTTGATCTCAGCAAGCTGCCGCTCGACGGGGTGGGCGAACTCAGGTTTCACCTGGAAGTGGCCGACACGCTGCCGGCGGACATGAAGGGGCCGCAAGTCGCCCGCAGCCGCGAGATTTTGATCCGTATCCGGCACGATGCGAAGCCGCTCATGCAGCAGACCTTCGCGGCTCAGGCGGAGGAGTTGCGTCAGGACATCGACAAGGCAAAGCAGCTCGTGCAGGAGGCCAAGCAGAACATTCAGGACAAACAGTGGCAGTTGAAGGAGCAGGATCAAATCCAGCCCGACCGGCTGAAGGAAATCGAGCGCGCGCAGGCCGCGGCGGAGGATGCGGCGGAAGCATTGAAGGAGATCGCGGAGAAGATGGAGAATACGGCCTACGCGCGCCAGGCGGAGGATCTCAAGCAGGTGGCGGAAAGCCTCGTCGATCCGGCTGCGGAGAAGGCGGAGAACATTCCGCTCACGGATGACAAGCAGCAGCGCAGCGAGTTGGCGAAGCAGGCCACGGAACAGCTCGATCAGGCGCTGCGGCAGCTCGATGAAGAGCGCAATCAGTTGAACCAGGAGCAGCAGAATGCGGAGAATGTCGCCCGGCTGGAAGCGGTGGCCGAGCAGCAGCAGCAGCTCGCGGAGCAGGCTGCCGAGAAGGCTCAGACGACCGCGGAGAAGGCCGCGCAGGAGGCAAAGGAGCTGGCGGAAAAGGCCAAAGAACTGGCAGAGAAACAGAATGCCATCGCAGAGCAGGCAAAGCAGGCGGATACCCCGCAGGAGCAGCAGCAGGTAGCCCAGGCGGAGCAGCAGCTCGCGCAGGAGACGCAGAAGTTTGAGGAGCAGGCGCAGCAGTTCATGCAGCAGAATGCGGGGGAGTTGAATCAGGACGCAGCCCAGCGGCAGGCGGTGGAGCAGGCGAAGCAGGATGCGCAGCAGGCGCGTCAGGATGCGGAGCAGGCGAAGCAGCAGGCCGAGCAGGCGGCGAATCAGAATCAGCAGCCGCCCCAGGCGCCGCCGCAGTCCAATCAGCAGCAGGCGCAGCAGGCCGCTGAACAGGCGCAGAAGCTGGCGGAAAAGGCTTCGCAGCTTGCGGAGAAGCAGGAGCAACTCGCTGCACAGGCGGCTCAGGCGGACACCGCTCAGGAGCAGCAGCAGGTCGCGCAGGCCCAGCAGCAGGCGGCCCAGGAGGCGCAGCAGCTCGCGCAGGAGGCGCAGCAGTTTCACAATCAGAATGGCGAGCAGCTCGGTAAAGACGCGGGCGACCGGCAGTTGGCGGAACAGGCCATGCAAGATGCGCAGTCGGCGCAGCAGGATGCGCAGCAGGCGCAGCAGCTGGCGCAACAGGGCCAGCAGCAAAGCCAGCAGCAGGAACAGCAAAATCCGGAAGCCGCGAAGAACCAGCCGAATGCCGGAGCCGATGAGGCGCAGGCTGCGGCCCAGGAGGCGCAGGCGGCCCAGGCCGAGCTGGCGCAGGCGGCCGAGAAGCTCAATCAGCTGGCGGAGAATTTGAAGACCGATGCCGCGCAGGCGGCACAGCCGGATGCACAGCCGCAGCCTCAGCCGCAGGGGCAGGATGAGGCGATGGCCAGCGCGCAGGAGGCGCAATCCGCTGGTCAGGAACTAGCGCAGGCCGCGGAGCAGTTGAGCGAACTGGCCAGCGAACTGGCGCAGGAAGCCGGCATGAGCCCGGAAGAGGCCCTCGCGCAGCAAAACCAAAGTCCGCAGGAGCAGCAGCAGGCCCAGCAGGCGGCACAGCAAGCGCAGCAGGAGTGGCAAAATCAGCAGAACCAGGTCGCGCAGCAGGCGCAGCAGTTGCAGCAGCAAATGGCGCAGATGAACAATCAGGCGCAGCAGCAAAGCATTGAACAAAGCGCCAGTCAGGCGCAGCAGCTCGCGCAGCAGGCCGGGAAGCTGGCTGACCAGCAGGCTGCACTGGCGGAGCAAATCGCCGCCGCGGAAACCCCGCAGCAGCAGACGGAGTTGGGCTCGCAGCAGGCGCAACTCGCCCAGCAGGCGCAGCAGCTCCAGCAGCAGGCACAGCAGTTTTCGGAGCGCGCCGCCGGGCAAATCGATCAAAGCGCCGCCGCGCAGGATGCCTCGTGGCAGGCCGCTGAACAGCTGGGCGAAGCCGCCGGTGAAGCGCAGCAGGCGAGCACTGAGCTGGCCGAGGCGGTCAAAGCGGCTGATGCGCCGCCGCCTTCCGGTGAGTCGCCGGCACCCGGAGAGCCGCAGACGGCTCAGGCGCAGCCTGCCTCCGGCGAGCAGCCAAACGCGTCGCCATCCGGCGAACAGGGGAATACTCCACCTTCCGGCGAGCAGGCGAATGCCCAGCCGCAGGGGGAAGCGCAGTCCAGCGGTGAACAGCCGGCCGGCAGCGAATCCAGCCCCGGCGAGTCTCCGTCGCAGGCGGCCAGCGGCTCGCTGTCTGAGGCCTCAAAGGCATTGCAGCAGCTCAGCCAGGCGCTTTCCGCGCAATCGCAGGCGCTGGCACAGGAATCGCAGGCGATGCAGCAGGGCTCGCAAGCCGCTCAGCAGGCCTCGCAGGAGGGCAGCCAGCAAGGGCCGAACGGAGCGCAGCCCAGCGCGGGCAATGCGCAGCAAAGCGCGCAGGAAGCCGCTCAGTCCCTGGCTCAGGCCGCTCAGGCCGCGGCGCAGAGCATGGGCATTCCGCAGTCGGCCCGCATGAATGCGCAGAGCAAGCCCGGTCAGGGGCAGGGCAAAGGCAAGGGACAGCAGCAGGCCAACCAGCCGGGCGGGGAAGGTAACAAGCCCAAGGCCGGTGCGCAGCCGCTGGGCACGGAGCAGGCCATGCCCGCGGAACTCGCGAAGCTGGGGCTCACGCAGGCGGACTGGGTGAAGCTCCGCAGCGTGCTCGCCGGTGCCAACAGCGCGGACAGCGACCGCGTTCCCGCCGAATACCGCGAACTGGTGCGGCAGTATTTCGGGGCCCTCGCCAAAGGCGTGCCTCAGGGCGAAGAGGACCGCCGTTAATCCTAAGCAACGTCTCCCTATGAAACGCATTCTCTACATGATGCTTCTCGCCGTGCTCCCCTGTGCTGCGCAGGAAAGCGGCGACGTCTTCCGCAAATACGAGGCCGACGTGAGCCGCGCGGTGAACCGGGGCTTCGAGTATCTGCTCAGTGTGGAGCAGAAGGACGGCACCTTCCCTGGCGGCCACGGGCGCAGCACGGGCATCTCTTCGCTCGTGGGCATGTGCTTTCTCGCCCAGGGGCACACGCCGGGGATCGGCCGCTACGGCGAAGCCATCAACCGGCGCATCGACTACGCGCTGAAGTTCGCCCGCGAGGATGGCCTGCTCGACAGCAGCGATCACGGCAACGGCCCCATGTATGCCCACAACATCACCACGCTCTTCCTCAGCGAAGTCTCCGGCATGGTGGATGCCGCACGGCAGAAGAAGATCGACGACGTGCTGCCCAAGGCCATCAATATCCTCCTCCGCGCTCAGGCCGTGAAGAAGTCCGAGCAGCACCAGGGCGGCTGGCGATACCATCCGGGCTCGAATGACAGCGACCTTTCCTGCAGCGGTTGGGCGCTCATGGCCCTGCGCTCGGCCCGGCTCAATGGTGCCCCGGTGCCGCCCAAAGCCATCGACGATGCCGTGAGCTACATTCACAAGAACTTCGAGCGGAAGCTGGGCCACTTTGGTTATATGGACGAGCATCAGCATAAGGATTCCCTCACCGGGGCCGGACTCCTGTGCCTGGAACTTTGCGGCCGGCACGGTGCCGAGGAAAACATCAAGGCCGGCGAGTGGATCCTGGAAAACCATACCCAGCTGCCGCGCGCAGAGTTCGAGTCCTACGGCAACTACTACAACGCCCAGGGCAT
>Ga0315905_10001917_pt1 | contig 22086 bp, 18 predicted proteins | sample LakEriMetagenome_5_FD_203522 | JGI IMG/M metagenome (GOLD analysis project Ga0315905, IMG submission 203522) | Freshwater fungal communities from buoy surface, Lake Erie, Ohio, United States - Buoy 4 MA121 | ecosystem: Environmental > Aquatic > Freshwater > Lake | place: USA: Lake Erie, Ohio...
TTGCCAATCATAATGGGCAACTTTGGCGCGCGCATTTTTTTGGATAGTAAGAACTAAATGGGGATCATTAAACAACTGACGAATGGCATTGACCATCCCTAGAGTATCCGAATCTTCAACTAACAAACCCTGTTTTCGATTTTCAATTAAAAAGGGAATACCGCCTACATTGGTAGAAACTACGGGCAACCCTAATGCCATAGCTTCAATTACACTTACAGGCGTGTTATCAAAATGGGTTGTATTAATAAAAACATCAAAATCTGCAGCGCGCGCAATCCATTCTTCTTTTGATAACTTACCGGTAAATGTAACATCAAGTCCTAAATCTTGGCTGTACTTTATATACTTCTCAATAGAATTTTCTTTATCTGGACCAATCATGCATAATTCGGCGTTTGGAAAATCTTTCTTTAAAAGCGCATATACATCAATAGCCATTTTGGGATTATAAATTTTTGAAAAAGAACGCACCCACAACAACCGAGGACCGCTTACACTTCGCAGCTGAAAGGGATACTTTTCTAAATCGATTGAATTGGGAATTAACAATAAATTTTCGGGATAATAGGGTAAAAATGATTCATACAAATAATTCGACGGAGCCGTAATAAAGCGAGCATTTTTGAACAATTGATTGCAGCGTTTTGTACTTTTCTTAAGGCGACTAGGGAGATCTCCACCGTGTAATTTTGCAATATAAGGCACCTTTGTCCAATGGCATAATTGAGAAACGATATAGGCGAACCAAAAATTTTGAGTACTGTAGGTATCGATCATTACATAGTCTACTTTTTTGCTATAATAAAGCGTTGCAAAAATCATGTGAAGTAACCGAAAAACTTTGTTCTTTATTGATGAGGCATAATAAACGGTATAACCCTCTTGCTCTAAAAAAGCGCCCAAGGTTTCTACCGAAGTAGCCGTATTACCGTGCTTGGAAAGTTTATTTCCTACGTATAACAACCTCTTCTTCATCGGTAAATCGAATTTTTAGTAGTGCCAATGCATAGACAAACGAAGGAGCAGCCGTTCGCATAGCTGCGTGATTAATCGTTAGAAACCAAAAGGCTATAAAACAATAAAGATACAAATGCTGCTTATTGTCTAAATACAATATAATTGGAGTAAACAATAAAATTAGTAATGCCAAAATCCCAAGCGTTCCATGTTCGGCCAACATGCGGGTTAATTCATCGTGAGAAGCAACCAAATAGCCCATTTGTTCCGTTCGTATTTCTGTTCCTTTTCCAGCTCCTACTCCAAAAAAAGGATTTTCTAAAAACATTTCAACCTCACCCGCAGCCAATGTTTCACGACCGGTAAATTTACTTTCCTTTTCACGACCAAGTGCATCCTTGTTGGCATATCGTTTACCAATCAATCCACTGGTTTCCGACTCGGCATATACCCAAATTAATGAAAAAGCGACCAACAAAACGGCTACCAATTGAATTAACTGTGTGCGAACAATTTTATTGGAGCGCATATACGCCACCATCATAAACAACGCAATCATCAAAGCTCCCGTTACCATTCCACCTCGTGAAAATGTAATTAAACCCCGATAACTAATCGTAATGGCCAATAGAATATTTAAGAAAAAAAACAATTTGTTTTTTGAAGCCACAAATACGCGCGTAAAGAAAATAAACATCCCTAATCCAAGCGCTGTTGAAACCTGATTTGGACCGAACCCTCCAGAAGTTTCACTATTGGAAACAGTAGTTGTCAAAATTTCCTTTAAATCGGGTGTATAGAGAATTAAATATATAGAACACGAAATAATAGGTAATCCCATAAGGAGTAAAATATTATTAAGTTCAAATATGGTAAGGCGCCTATAATAACAATACAAGGAAGCAATTCCCAAGGTTAGCGGGCCAGAAATATTAAACAAAATCGTTTTACGAACGTTGGTAACAGCATAACCCAATGATTGCGTGGCAATTACAATTCCTGGGACTAGTAAGATCAAAAATATCCAATACGGGACAGCATTTTTTGAAAATCCACTATAAATCATACCCATTATCATAAATATAATCACCGAATACTTAGAAAATTCGTGGTTAGGATTTCCATCGGTCATTCGCAAAAAAACCTCACTCCCTACCACATAAGCAGCTGCATAAAGCACTTCATTATTTCTATTACGGGTTTTTATAATAAAGTAAAGACTAACCAAAAAAATTAAAATCCCATAGGCTTTTGAAAGCAAGGGTACCATATAAATAACCACTCCCAGAAGCACATGGAAAAGGATGAGAAAAAGATAATTTTTTACTTTGTTTTCCATCAAATTGATTTAATCCAATCTAAAAACTGATTCACTATGGCTTGTTCTGAATGTTTGGTTTCTATTGTTTTTTGTAATTGGTTCCCAAATTGTTTGCGAAGTTCGGGATTATCCACCAATTCGACCAACCGTTGATAAAAAGTAGTCGCATCATAATTAGGCACTAAAAACCCATTTTCACCCGATTGAATAATTAACGGAATTTCACCAATTGCTGTACTCACCAAAGGTAACTGCATTAATCCATATTCCAACAAGGCCACCGGCAAACCTTCTGATTGCGAAGTGAGAACAGCAATTGTAGCTTGTTTTAAAATAGGTGCAACATGTTGTTGGGAACCATATAAAAAAACCGAGTGCTCTAATTGTTTATCTTTTATTGCTGCTTTCACTTGATCTGAATAGGCATCTTCAAAATCTTTCCCAATCAAATGAAACGTCCAATCGGGATGGGAAATTTGCATTTTTTCGGCCACTTCCAAAAGTAGAAAATGATTTTTTTGAAACCGTAAATTAGCCAAGCAAACAATACGCTTACCCGAAGTACCTTTTAATTCTAGCGCACCCAAATCTGAAAAATCAAGCGTTGTGAAGTTGGGTAAATACCGAACATTTTTGCAACTCAATGTGCGCTCAGCCCAATCTTTCAATTTAAAATTCACCACAACAATACCCCTAAAAAAATGAGAACACAACCAAATTACACGTGTTTTTTGAGAACCGATAAATTCACTCATTCCATTATGGTCGTGCCAAATTATTTGAATTGAAGGCAGGGTCAACTTTAATAAAAAAGCGGTAAAAAACGAACTGCTGTGCGCTTGCAAATAATTGATTTTATGTTTTTTACAAAAGGAACGCAAACGCATAATTGCTCGTAAATCCAATTTGGAAGTACGCTGCATATAAAAATAGGAAACATTCGGATGCAAATGCGCTTTTAACGGACCTTCCTTACGCGTTGTCACAAGCGCTGAAAACGATAACGTATCATACAATGCGTTAGCATAATTGACTGCCATTTTTTCGGCACCACCTATATCCAATGAATCAATAATTTGGGCTACACGCATCATACTTGCATTAATTTTTTTATGGCATCTTCAAATGCCGTGGTGGTATATCTCCGTGACCATTCAATGCCATGTGTGCGAATTTGTTGATAATGTGATGAATTATTCCAGATTGCCACAATTTTCTCAGCATCGCGATTGAGATCCATGGAAAGTATAATCCCCCGGTTTTCATGATCCAACATATTTGAAACGCAAGATACAGCTGTCGCCGCAGGTATGCAACCCCAGAACATTGCCTCGGCTACAACTTTGGGCCAACCTTCACTTTGAGAGGGTAGCAGTAAAAAATGGGATTGTTCATATACCGCCTTTAGCGAAGCTGCATCAACATTACCCTGTAAATAAACCTGCTGGTCTAAGTCGTTTTGTATAATATAATCGGCTAATTCTCCTCGTAAAATTCCTTCACCGTAGATATTCAATTTTGCATTATACCCCAAGGCAGAAATGAATTCCAAAATTTTTACAGCATATAGAGGATTTTTTCCCTGCACTAAACTTCCTACAAAAATCAGTTGCATCGGGTTTGAAAGGGTTTTGTCATGCGCAGGCCACGATTCGTTTTCGGGATAACTGGCGGTAAAAAACGATTTAATATTCTTGCTTTGATTGGGCCAATCACCATAGACCAATACCTGCATACGCTTGGTTAAAAAAGAATTAGCCAAGAGTGCCTTTTGCCATTTATACGTAAGCGGTTGTTTGGCATTCGGATCCCAATTTCCAGCATATTTAGCGGTTTTAACTTTTTTTGGAAAAAATAATTGAGCCAACGCACCCAACAACCCCATATTACCCGGACAACGCAAATGCAAATGATCTGCTTTTCGATAAGCTTGAAGAATTTTAAAAAAAATAAACGGGATGACAATTAGTGCTTTCCAACTATTTTTGAATGAGATAAATGAAAAATGAGGAACCGAAATAAAAGTGATGTTGGGGTGATCATAGGCTAATTGTATTGCATCTAATTTTTGTTCGTTCAAGGGAGCAACCACAATAACACTATCGGTATATTTCAGCCATATATTCATCTCTTTGATATACGGCCCATATCCATAATACCGACCATCTTTAGCTGTGTGGTACACATGAGAAACGATACAAAAAGTCATGATTTTGGCATTTTAGGTTGGTTATAAACTAAACTCCACCAGCCCGCTATACGACCTAAAGTTTCCCAAAATGCGCTTTTCTTATCGGTTGCTGTAATTATATTTATCCCGCGTATTGCTGTTAATAATAAAGCAATTGTATTCCATTTCAATCGGGCCTTGAAAGTAGGATGCGGATATTTTGTTCGCCAAACAAACCAACCGTTTCGAATAACCATTTTACCGTACTTGAAAAAATTTGGACGTCCCGAAGTATCATGATAATGGTACAACCGCGCATTGGTATTTAAATATAACGGACCTAAATTAGACAGTCGCAGCGTATACTCGGCATCTTCATAAAGACCATATCCCTCAAAAAAAGTAGAAAATTTATGGGTATCTAAAACCGATTTGCGAAAAGAAGATACACCACCCATAAATTGCTCAACGGCATAAATCTTGCCCGAAGGCGGTAAAAAAGCAACACTTCGGCCATGGGACTCGGGGGGCATAAAACAGGGCGAATTTGTAGTCATGAGTCCTAGTTTCTTCCGAATGACAAATCGACTACTATCATTGCGCTTCCAACCATCAAAATAATATTCATTCTCTTTAGGGACGTATCCGGGACTAACTTTTGTCCACGGCCCCACATTGACAATAAAACCACCTACACCCAAAGCATCGGGAAAAACCGAATAGGTTGCAACCAATTGCTCAAAATAATCGGGTTCTACCACCGTATCATCATCAAGAAAACAAACAATCGTTGCTTCAGCACTAACCTTTTGAATACCATAATTCCGCTGTTTGGTTAATCCTCGATTGGATGCATCGACACGGTAATACTGTAAATTTTTATAGTGCTTAGATTCTAAAGCCGCTTCAGTTGCCGTATTTAAAGAACCATCAACGATAATTATTTCATCCGGATACCAGGTTTGCTTTACTACAGAATCGAGTAAAGTAACTAGCGGCACCGGGCGCATATAGGTGCATATGATTAACGTAAAATTTGGTCGTGCTATTGCCATACGGCGTTTGACTTAGTAATTCAAAATTTGTTCCAAACCATTTCGATTTACTCGGGTTTAGTTGCTATAAAAATTAAGTTATTGTATCCTGTTTTTCGATTGTAGGGCTGTCCTTTTTGGTGATAAAATTCTTCCAATGATAGAATAACCACCTTTTTAAATCCCGAGACTAAAAGATCCTTTTTTAAATCTGCTACTGCATAATAATATCCTGGAACTTGAAATCCATTAAATCCGGTCATCCGATTACCAACCTTAACCCCTAAAAATGGACGGAATAACGAACGTAAACGAAAATACACTGTTTTCATTGGGCTTCCAATTTGATGATGAACCACTCCTATAAACTGACCTCCAGGCACCAAAAGTTCATAAGCATTTCGCATAATTTGTAGACGCGATTCGTGCTGAGGAACATAGGTGAGCATACTGTTTAAAAGGGTTACTAACTGAAACGATTCTCGAGGTTGATTAAGAACAACTGCATCAGCAACAACGGTTTCGGTAATAGTAGCAATCCCCCATTTTTCTAAATTCTCCTGACATTTTAGAATCATATTTTCTGAAATATCCGAAGCCAAAATATACTGAGGATTAAAAAAAGTTGCCGCTGGATGAATCTCACGACCGGTTCCACAACCAAATATCTTTATATTTTGTATAATAGAAGGAGTGCGTTTTTTGGCTTCGTCAAATAGATACAACTCAAAATCAGAAGCTTGTTGCAAGACTTCCTGAGTTGCAATAATGGTGCTTTTCTCCCAAAAAGATTTATTATCGATTTTCATTTAGTTTCGTTTACGCATCAACATGGTTACATGCATACAAGAAAACAAACGCGAAGTTGAAGTAGCCGACAACTCCCAGTCATTTCGGTGCCAACGTTTACCAATTTCCAAGCGTTTCTCCTCAGACATAGGTAAAAATCCAAGTAGAAAAAACCATTTTGATTTCCCTAATAATCCACGGCGCTCCTCTATTTGAAATGCTTTATCGTATTTGTAAAATGTTTTACGCGTAAATGGCCATTCCCATGCCGCATCCGATTGAAAGGGACGGTAGAGCATTCGGATCAATTTTATGGGCAAACTGGTTTCCAACGGGTCATAACTGATAACCACACCATCGGGCGCTAGTTTTTCTTGAAGTTTGGCAATCAAAACATCAACATTTGGGAAATGGTGCAACACCCCATAAGCATAAATGATATCAAAATCTTTTTCTTCAAATTCATCCGAAAGAAAATCAACTGCCAAAGCTTGAGCAGAAGGAATTTCAACCAAACGTTGATTTAATTTTTCAATGGCAACATCACTCAAATCAACGCCAATATATTGTTTTGCATTACGTGCTAAATGCATGGATAAGCTATTCCCTGCATAACAACCTAAATCAAGCACTTTCTTTTGCGATAAATCACCAAACCATTGTTTATGCAATGCATAGGATTCATCTAATATCCCAATGTTTTTTCGGATTTTTTTTAAGGTTTTTTCTCGAATTGAAGACCAAATTCGGGTAGCAAAATTTTTCTTCTTATGATTATAGAATTCCTTTTGCTTGACGTTGGTTTCCAGAATTTGTTCTTTGGTTTTCATTCCGACTTAATTAGGTTATTAAATAACAAATATAACCCAATTCAACAATACTTAAAAAGGAATTATTTTTTCTTTTTTAACAAATAAAGGAACTTTGCCACATATCGCTTGTGCTTTTTTAGACTTTTTTCAAAAAGGCGATACAACGCAAAAACTGGGCGGTTTAACACCCAATAACGCGGCGATTCAAAGGCAATTAATCGACTGCCAAATCCTTCTTTAAACCGAACAACCCCTGCACTACCGCCAACGGAAATATCATAATGCAAATGTCCTTTTTGATGGGCCTCCCGGATTACCCAATCGTGCATAAAATGGGACACTCCTTTATCTTGGTGTTCTTTAAACACACCTCCATTGATATAAATATACCGACCGCCACATTCCATAACATAGAGCGCACCAACTAAAGTTTTTCCCAAAAAGCATACCCCAACACGAGCCAATCCTTTTGCTAAATAAGTAGTCAAAGTATCGCCAATGGCGTCAAAACTACGAATGGGATAGCCCTTATCTTTTGCATTTTGCTCAAAACAAGTATAGGCTGCAGCCAACAATTGCTGCTCCTCATTGGTAATCCATCGAAATTGTAATCCGAATTTTTCACCTTTCACTACATTGCGCAAATGGTTTTTTGAATAACCTTTACGAATACCCGCAAAAGTAGGTTCTTGTAATGCTATCGGACGCATTCCATACAACGGAATTACAAATTTAAATCGGGTCCCTTCTTTACCTTGATAAAAAAAACTAGACGGTGGTAAAGAGTGCAACGAAAAGATATCTTGCGCATTATGTTCCTTGCATAAAGGTAAACTGATTTGAAAATAACAACATCCCGTTTCTTTTGCTTTTTGATGCAATTTTTGAATGCAAGGATCAATCTCCATTTCGTAACCTGGCAGTAAAACGGGACCGCAAGGGACGACCATAAATTTAAAAAAAGAAAATTGAGCAACTACATATCCGGCACCACCCACCAGCATATCACCATCTTTCAAAAAAACAAAACCCGTTCGAAATCCATACGATGCATACGATTGAACCCAATCGGAATATTGATTGTACAACCCTCGGGGATGGGATTGCAAAAAGGTATCCCAAGCGGCTAAATCAGCAGACGAATTTGAAAATTGGTAGTGTATCATGAGATTACGCGCACGGGCATATCAAAGCCGTTAGTTACAAAAATAGTGCCCTGCGTGTCGCTATCCAATTTTACCGCAGAAAACTTTTCCCAAGCCGCCGCCAACTCACTTATCGTAGGGTTCCATAGTTTTTGCGCCTGAATCAGTACTGCTAAATGGTTGAAATTTTGAGCTGGAATTGGCGCAACAGTGGTTTCGTTTTCTAAAAATCGACCGTCATGATGTTTCATGGCTACAGAAAAATAGGTGTGGGCTATCAATATACCCGCATTGTCCTGAAGTTTAGCTAAGTTATCTTTACTTAAGCCTTGTGCAAAATCCACAAGTTCAAGAGATTGGAAAACTGTGTACGTATGATTACCTAATTGATGCTTAAAAAAAACATGGGCAAATCGAGCTAATGGATACGGTTGATTAACTCTTTGTTTGCCTCCAAAATAAAATTGGAGTAACTTGAAAATAATCGGAGTAAAACAGAAAATAAACCGAACCAAGTGTTGTGGCTTTTTACTTTGCTTAAATTGACGCAATGCAGCCAATGCATCGATATAAAAGCGAATTCGACGTTTGGAATTATCGGCATAAAAAACTACATTTTTAAGTCTATTTTCCCAGCGCTTTTTTAATGACAACGGTCGAATTGATTGTTGAAATGCAGCAAAGGTAAACTGCTGACAATCCAGCTGATTTATAATCCCATTAGAAACTCTACCGCTATCATTATAATTCCAAAAAAGAGATATCGAATTGCGCTCCATCACGTTTTGAAAGTCGGATGTTGCATATAATGAATTTCGATACATCGACCAATTGTAGGGCTGAAACCCATGATCAATCCAAACCGAAATAGCAGGCAATGGAGCCTTAAAATTGAGAAAGTCATTTTTGCTTTCCGAGTCGTTTTTTATGGATTGCGACAACGAATGATAGGCCAACTCATGTCCATCATTAGCCCACTTCAACAATTCATCTGATTGGTATTGCCACGAAGCATTATCTTTTCGTTTGGAAAAATGATGAAGAAAAAAACCTTTGGTAACCTTAATCCCATTGGATTTGAAAAACTCACGTTGCGTTTTCAAATTTTCAGAGGTATCATAGTCGCAATGATCCGTAAAACAAACGACTCCCACAAAAGGTAATGGGGTACGACTCAATTCTAATGCTCCCGTTTTGGAAAACAACAAAGCGGGCAAACTAGCTAAAGGAACCGACTTTGCTCCCTCTCGGGATTTAAAATTTTTTGAATCGGTATAAACCGTTAATGCCTCGGCATCTTCGGGATGAAAATGCCAATACAATTTATTTGGCGTAGCATTGAACCACTCCCAAATTCCTTGGTTTGTTGAACTTTGCACAAATGTTCCGTCTTCGAGTTGGAGAATTTTATTGGCAAATTCTGGTATACTTCCCTCTTTTTTACTAGATATCCATTGGTAATTGTGATTTCGAAAACGTATCAATGGTTGGTCAAATGTAAGCACCAAAGTAAAACGATGCGGAATCATAGCTGAAGTTAGCACACATTTATGAGCGCCAATACAATTTATGGTAACCGGCAATTGCTCCAATTGGTGTTGAATGTATGCTGAACTAATCATTTATTGCGTCCGTTTTCCTAATGTATTTAATTTTTTTGCATAAAAAACTGATTTCTTGAATTGTAAAATACGGTAGGGCAACTTGAGTAATTTCAATGGAATTTCCCATTTACTCCCCTTTTTAAACAAATACATGGAAAAATATTTATACTTGTATTCCGTAAATTGTTGCGAATTAAATTGCTTTAGGATTTGGTACATGATGGTCGGACTTGGCACAGGGCGAATCCATTTCACAGGAACATCCAATTCCCAGGGTTGTTTTTTGCGTTTTTTTCCCATGATTTTGGCTTGTTTCCCCCAAAATCGGTAACCTCCTTGAGGTGGTTTTAAGTGCAAATTGGTTGAAAAAGGATTGAATAAAACCGGAACACCAATTTTAGTTAATGAAATCCCGAAGTCACTATCTTCACCATAGCCCCCATCATAATTGATGTCATTGCCTTCTAGTTGCATCACATATTCACGACGCACACACGAATTGGCATTGCTAAAATTACTTGATAAACCAACCATCCATCGGTTGCCCTCGTAGTTGTTCAATTTTTGAACAAGATCTGTTAGATTTTGTTGTTGATGATCCGCACGAATATCCAAACCATTGGCCGCACCCGCTTGATAGGTTTGTAATAGTCGAATATGATTTTCAATAAAATCAGAAGGAATCCGAATATCATCATCGCCAAAAATGATAAATTCACCGGTACACAAACCAATAGCTTCATTACGTGCCCGACAACTTCCTTGGGTTGTTTGCCATTTAAAAACTACTTCAAAAGGGTAAGCGCTGGGACTATACAGAGATTCATCACGCGATTCGGATGGAGTAGCATCAACGACCACCACTTGCGATGGCAGGTAGGATTGCTTTTTCAAATCATCCAATAATGTCAGTGTATAATCCTGACGTAACATGGTTGGGATAATATAACTTACGGTAGGTTTCCCTTGAATAGGTTTGAGATCACGCGGTGGAATTGAAGGTAAATTTTTACGCAATTTGAATTTAGATTGGGCTTTCAACAATGCAGTCCATTCCAACGGATTCCACCACCCTTTTCGGTACGCCATAAATACCGCATGATCAATTTTGAAATTTTTGATGTAAAAATCATACCGTTCTTGGCGCGAAATTGACAGTGCATCCTTAGTCGTTTCAGTATACAAATCTTTCACATACATAGGGATAGCTCCTTGATTACGAAGGGCATTAAACCCAAAATCCAAGGCAGCCAATTGTAAATTGGAATAATCGGAATCAAAGCCTCCTAATGCCTCCCAAACAGATTTACGAATAGCAAAACCGTTGGGATTAATACGCCAACTGACACACGCATCGAGTCCATCAAAATCATTGATATACCAAAAAAATACAACGGTTTGATAAACTATGTCCTGGAATGCATTTTTATATCCCTGTTCAAAAGAAGAATGCCAAATATCACCATACCCTTTGGCCAAACGGTTTAATCTTTCTAAGTTAGGTGTACCCCTGTAGAGTATCACTTCACCCGAAGGAGTGCAATGTTCTTTAAATATAATCTCGGATGATTTATTTTCTTTCATTTCTAAAGGAATAGTAGCAAAGATAATTTTTGAGCGCTATAAAACCAATAGAAAATTATAGGCTATTGGGTTATGAAACGATTTTTATATATTTCAACAGTTATTATTGCAGTAACTCTTGATACGTTGCAACCCATTGAGCGGCCACTTTTTCAATACGAAACCTCTTTTCAATCGTAGTTCGGGCTTCAAGAGCCATCGTTTTTGCTAATGCGGGATTTTCCAAAAGTTGAACCACCATGTCGGCATATTCTTGATGATGGGTAGGATGCACCAAAAAACCGTCAATACCATGTGTAATAATCTCTGAGGCCCAACCGATATTTGAGGCCACTAAAGGCTTTTGAACGGCCATAGCTTCCAACCACGAAACGGGTAAGGCTTCGGCAAAAGTAGGAAAAACACAAACCGTTGCTTTAGCAATCCATTGACGCATTTCATCATAAGGAACAGCGCCTACATATTGTACTTTAGGCAAGGCACTTGCTGTAAACAGAGGCTGCATCATTTTCCAAACCGATCGATTGCCTGTTAGAACATCTGCAGCATCTTTACCTACCAATACTAACTGAGCCTCTGGATGTTTTTCATGGATTTTATTAAAAATTAAAGGTAATTCTAATAATCCCTTTTTACGTATTAAGGTCCCAAAATACAAAATCGTATGCGGATCTGAGGTAGTAGAAGGAGTAAAATTTTCTAAATTGATTCCATTAGGAACAACCCGATATTGACGTGAAAGACCAAATACTTGATTGGACTTATTTCCTGTATAATCACTCACCGCAATAATTCCAGTCGCTTTTTTATACGCTAACTTTTCATAAAGCTGATTGCGCCATTTTAGTTTTCTATTTTCGAGAGCACAAAAATAGGTATCGCTCCCGTGCAGACGCATAACTATTGGGCACTGGGTATTTACATATGCGGTTACACCCTGCCAATCGGGGACTTCTAAGACTTCTATTTGCTTTTCGTAATACAACGTATTGAGAAGACGTTGCAATTTTTTTTGAGTCAAATACATAGACAATCCTTTGACTTCCTTGTTTTTTACCACATAAAACAAAATCCCCTCGTCTTCAAAAATCAAATCCTGAGGTTGACCGTAAACAATAATTGTAATTTGATGGCCCAGCGCTTGAAGACCGCGCACCAAACTGTAAATTGCTGTTCCAATTCCACCTGAATTTCCAATTTTTGGATGGGGATATTCTATTGTAAGGAAGCCTATTTTCATTGCGTTAATTGGAAATAATGATGAACCATTTGCGCCAATGTCAATGCATCAACTTTAGTGTTGTAAGTTACCGAATTATCCAAAACTTTCTGATTGGCAATTAGGTTTTGTAAAAGGGTAGCCAATTGATCTACATTTCCAACGTCATACAAAAATCCATTGATTGGTTCTTCAACCAATCCGAGTACATTTCCCTGATTTTTTGTTGTAATAACCGGTAGGCGGCATAATAAGGCCTCTACAACCGTATAACAAAAGGTTTCACCATGAGAAGGATGAATTAAATAATCATATTGTGCATATAAAGCATACAAATGGGACACACTTCCCTTAAACGTTATATAGTTTTCTAATTGATAGTCTTGCACCATTTGCTCCAATGAATCACCATAGTAACCCTCGCCATAAATTTCAATTGAAAATGGAACTTGGGGTAAACGATGAACTACAATACGAATGGCTTCAATTAGGTCTTGAATCCCCTTATCCTTTCGCAAATGACAAGCGACAATAAATGATCCACGAAAATGCGTGTCTGTACGTTTGACCAATTGTGCTGTAGGTAAGCCATTAAAAATTACATGGGTTCGGGATTGTATTTGATTTCCTAATTCTTTGATTAGTTGTTGACGTGAATATTCCGAAACACCAATAAACTGATCAATAGCGCCTGAATAAAGCCAACCTTTTAATCGTTTTTCAATTCTTTTTTTTAGCGAGTACCCTCCCACTGGTCGCGGATTGTGATCGACCGCAATTACTTTGGCATCATACGTCGACTTGAAACGTTTAAAAAACGGAGTGCTAATCTCAATGAAATGGGTAAATACGTGAGTGTAATTATTTTGAGCGAAATGGTTTAAAAAATACATTTCTACATTACCCTCTTGACTAGAAAACAAATCCAAATTTGCATACCCCTGATGTCTTGAGATTGCAGGAAAAAACCAATCGATCTGATAGCCCGCCGTCTTACATTGGGCATCAAACAACCAAAAAAAATGGTCCATACCTCCAACACGCTCTGGTAGTAATCGGTAGTTACAAAGTACCGCTATTTTTTTCATTTACTAAAAGGTAATAATTGGCGTAATTACTTGAATACAGCGTTTATTAAAGAATTGCTTTCGTACTACATCCATTGTAATAATTCATCGGTTATGCGTTTGCTTATGCCCGCAATTGGTTGGCAAACTTCAATTTCAATCAACTTTTCTCGAGCCGCTGCATCATATTCGGGATGAGAAAGATACCGGTTGAGCGCTGCAATTAAATCTGTTTCATTTCTTGCGATTTGGGTTGCTTGACAATCTAAAACGGTTTTGATGTGGGCATATTTCAAAAAGCGACTGTCATTGTACAGTCCGTTTGTTTCAGTACCCAATACCGTATTAATTACCGGCTTGCCGAAAAGCATAAAGTCCAAACTCATAGTAGACAACATATTGACATTAATATCGGAATGTTCAATAATTGCCCGTAAATCAAAAATATCTTCAACCGCTGGTATCCGTTGCGACCACATCTGATCATGATTCGAGCGGGTTTGTATCCAATGGGGATAATTCCATCTAATTTCGGGATAGGCCTTACGAATAGTTTCAAAACGCGTAGGCTCTTCTGCTGGTGAGGTGCGTACTATCAATTGGGCGCTCACGGCTAATTTCTCTTGTCGAATCGCTTCAGCAATCATTTGAATTACCAGTGGGTCATTTCCACCGATTGATTTATCGGCGCAGCTGAAACAGATAATTTTTTTTGACTCATCCAACTGAAATCGATTCAAGAAAGAAGCGCGATCCGTTTGGTATTGGGATAAAAAATAGGGCTCAAATTGAGGTGTACCTACAATTTTCACGCCATCAGGATTGGTATTGGGATAAAATTGAATCAATTCATCTTTCATCAATTGACTCCAAACTAAAAAATAATCAAATGTACCCAACATTCGCCCTTTGGATGCCAAATTATCCCAGCTAAAAATAAAAGAACACGTTGGAATTTTCACGCGTTGGGCAGCATATAAAAATGGGGCTAAATACGACGGCCGTTGGTGGGTAAAAAAGACCAAATTGGGTTGATCTTTTTTTAGGAGTTCAATATACGATCGGGTTATTTTATGCTTTGAAAACGCCAAAAATTGTAACTTTTCAGCAAAAAGTATTGTTGCATTTGAACTGTAAACTCGAGATACTATATAAAAAAACTTAACAATCAAATTCTTCAAACTATTCGACTTTGGATAATTCGTTCGGTTATTATCAGTCATGCCGAAATTGTGTTTGCTTTTTTCCATATGCGCAATTTCTTTCCATTTTCTAAAAATAAAAGAAATCGGTCCTTCATGGTAAACATCCAATTCATGAACCGTTACGTTTGGCCATTGGTCAATAGAATAAATCGAAGCAGGCAAACCAGAATAAATAATAATTTGATCCATTTGAGGAACCGCTTCCTCCATAAAATTACTCATGATAAAGTTGCGGTACCCTACGCCGTCTGTAATTACGATTCCGAGTTTTTTCATTGTGCGAGTTTATGGCGAATTTTAGCAAGAAACTTTTTCCATTTTTGTTGCAATGTAAAGGTACTTTTTTTGAATAAAATAGGCACTGCTGGCCTGGTGGAATTTAAGGTTGGGATTTGATTTAGAAAAGTTTCGATTCGCTCGGTATGCTTTGCATTAATACCATAACTACGAGCATACCAGGTATGGGTTAGCATTTTTTTGCCATTCACATAAATCGAGTTAGCAATTGAATCGGATTCTGTAATTGAATCGAGAAACAAGAACCGATGCCCTTTTCGGCGCAGCCAGAAATAAAAACAATAATACATTTCAAATGTACTTTCCGTATTGTAAGCATACGGTAATTTCGAAATATCATCCTGGAATTCCCCTGGAGTGCAATACTGATGGTTTTGGATTTCCCTTTTATTGTATATTTTTTCAATGGCCTTGAAATTCAATATTGAAAAAAACGTATTGATAACAAAGGGATTATAATTGCGGTGCGCAATTACACCTCCGTCGCGAACGCCACAAACGGTATATTGCTGTTTTTCCATGGTTTCAATTAATGAAAAAACAATATCCGACTGTGTAAAAAGAACGTCTTCATCTGCCATTATTAACCATTCAATTCCTTTTCCTTTTAATTTTTTAAAAAGATAATGTAGGCTATGTATTCCATGCATTCCATTTCGTCCATCAATCACATAGTTTTGGATGCCTTTTGGAAACAAAGGAGAAGATTTTTGATATAATTCAAAATTGATAACTGTAGAAATTAGCGCAATTTTTGATTTATCCATTCTTCACTTTATTATTCATCAAATAATTAGAGGTTTCATTGTTATCCCCTTTATAAATAAAAATCATGTTGTGGTAAAAATGCATCGAGATAATGTGTGCATCATAGTAATTGCGCTGATAATCCGGTATCATATATTCCGAATGATTTAATCCGTCAATTAAAGTTTTGAAATATTCATAAATGGTTCCTTTTTGATTGAAATCATTAGAAGTTCCGCCATAATGCTCCCAGTATGAAGTTTGGGTATCCTCAATAACATAGATTCCTCCTTTTTTTAATTTGGGAAATAAAAACTCAAACGTTTGAATCACATGCGCATTAATATGACTTCCATCGTCAATAATCAAATCCAATTCACCGGTATGCGCAATAACTTTTTGCAAAAATTCAAAATCGACTTGACTGCCTTGAAAGATTTTTATTCGGGATTCTTGTTGGGGTGATTTATCATAAATATCGAGCGAAAATATTTTACCCAATGGGAAATATGATTTCCACATGCGAAGCGAATTTCCTCCAGAAAAAGGAGATTCATAGCCCCCTACTCCTATTTCTAATAATTTTATTCGCTTAAATCGATAGGGTTTAAAATGCAATTGGTAATGAGGGGTGTAAAAGTGCCCACCCCATTTGTCGGTTTTGAACAATACTGCCCGTTGGGTCAAATTTCCAAAAGCAAAAAAACCCAAAAAAGCTTTCCACTTGTTTTTGATTTTTTGCTTGGTTCTAAAATGAATATTTTTTTTTATTGATTGAATCATTTGACCGAAATTCTAAAGTTATTTCTGTAGTAGAAATAAACTGTTTACCCATTGCCAAATATAAAAACTATTATCATTATTTCCCTTACAATATTGGTCCCAAATGGATAAAACTTGTTTGCGATTGACAAAATCTAATTTTGAAAATTGATGAATCCAATCGTTAAACGCTTCTTGCAGTAGCATGCCAATCCACTCACGCTGGGGAGTTTGTAATGCTTTTTTTGGGGCATAAACTATAGTAGAATTGAATTTGTCTTTAACCATTTCGCGCAACAACCATTTTGAGTCGGTTCCATTGTGTTTGAGGGCATCCTCTTGAGCAAAAGCCAATTCGACCAAACGATAATCTAAAAATGGTTCACGCAATTCTACACCGTACATCATGCTTACCCGGTCATTAAACCGAAGGGCGCGTGGTATTTTAGTATACATTAAATCCCGGTATTGGAGGTTTTGCAGTTGACTCTCAAAGGGTTTATCATAAATTTCTATTTGTTTCTGTGCCAATAGTTCAGGGTCGATGCATTCCGGATGCACAGGATTGGTCGTTAATCCTTGTATTAAAAAATTCGAATCCGTAAAATAATAATCGTATCCTGCCCAAGCCTCATCCATTCCTTGACCATCCAACAAAACCGGTATATTTTTCTTTCGGGCAGCTTCAAACAGTAAGCTGTAGGCCAATGTTGGAAAACCTCCAAAAGGCTCATCTTGAAAGTAGCTAACTTTTTGTATTAAATCGGGAACCGCATTAGGAGTAAACAACACCTTATTTAGGTGATATCCAGTATTGGAAATCAAATCTTCAACCCAACTCAATTCATCGTATTTTTGGTCATTACTATAAAAAGTAAAGGCATCTATTTTTTCATGAGAAGGCAAATGGGCATTTACCATAGCCAATAAGATAGATGAATCGAGACCGCCACTGATGTTCATACCAATTGGAACATCAGCGCGAAAACGCAATCGAATGGCATCCAATAAAAGGGCTTCATAGGATTCTTTTAATTCGGTAACTGGTAATTTTGGCGTGTTTTTTATCCGGTCAACAAAATCATACCAAAGCTGTGGTTGTAGTGTGGTGTCTTCGAGCGAAAGAATTGCATAATTACCACCTGGCAACTGTTCAACACCTTTCCAAAACGACTGATTTGGCATTCCGTAGGACCCTTTTTTATAGTAGGCAGCCCATACGGGTTCATTCATAACCTTCGGAACCCCTACATGAAATAACGATTTTATTTCACTTGCAAAATAAAGACTTCCGTTACAAAAGGAATAATACAGTGGTTTGACTCCAAATCGATCACGTGCCAAAAACAGTTCTCGCTTTTCCGTATCCCAAATAGCAATACTAAACATTCCATTTAATTTGGACAACATCGTTACTCCCCACTTTTGGTAAGCTGCAAGCATGACCTCTGAATCTGATGTGGTCGTAAAATGAAAGGAAGTTAGTTCTTTTTGAAGCTCTTTAAAGTTATAAATCTCCCCATTAAAAACCATGATATAGCGGCGGTTATGGCTAAACATCGGTTGGTTAGCGGCTTTAGATAAATCCAAAATACTCAGCCGATTATGACCTAAAGCAATTCCGGGTTGGCACCAATATTCTTCAGCATCGGGACCTCGATGCCGTTGTTTTTCAAGTAACTTTAATACGGTGTTTTCAGAAGCAGCCGCTCCAAGTATTCCGGCAATTCCGCACATTAGCTTTTCAAATTCAATAATTGATGTAACTGTACTGCTTTATCCCAATCAGCCGGGGTGTCAATATTGACAATATATTGGGGATCCGAAAGTACAAAGCCTAATTTTTCTCCATAAAACGAACCTTTTTCCAACCATTTTGTTTGCGTTAAATAGACCGCACCATCCCGATAATACGCTTGCGGCAGGTCCTGACGACGTGAAATGATTGTGGATTCTCCCGTAGCAATATGCAATGCACCCTTTTCATCGGCCTCAAAAACCCAATGCGGATTGAACTCATCGGGAACTGGCAGCATACTGATTACGGCGTCCCAATTCTCAATTTTCATTTTCTGAATACAATTGGCAATTAAATTTGGTGCTCGGAACGGCGTGGTAGGTTGCAATAAACAAACGGCATCATAATATTCCCCTCGTTCTTTATAGCTTTCGAGGACATGTTGTACCACTGATATACTTGAGGCAGTATCTGTTGCGAGTGCAGCCGGTCGAATAAACGGTACTTCTGCTCCAAAATTTCTAGCGATGGCAGCAATAGATTCACAATCGGTTGAAACCATAACTTTAGTAAAAAGTTGTGTTTGCAATGCATGTTCAATCGTGTAAGCCAACAAAGGTTTATCTCCTAATAATTTGGTGTTTTTCCCAGGAACACCTTTGGAACCACTTCGAGCCGGTATTAAAGCTAAAATTGTCATTAATACGCGATTGTTTTGTGAAATTGTAAGGGGACATGAGCCAAAATTGCAGCAATTTTTTTTCCGGCATCACCACCACCATATACATTAGAAGGTATTGGACGTGATTGTGCACCTATATGATGAATGGCTTGAATAATCTCATGCTCATTGTAGCCAACATCGATCACATTATTGCCTCGATCTCGTCTATTTTGACGGGAACCAATATTAATAACCGGTACTCCCATAAAAGCACATTCGCGAATTCCAACACTCGAATTGCCAATTAATCCCTTGGAATTTTGTAAAAGGTTTAGAAAATCCATTCCATCCATATTCTTAAAAAAATGAACGTTTTCTAATTGATTTTTTTCCCGAAAACTTCTTATTCCCGTAGACGTTCCATCGGCTCCAGCATCAACATTAGGCCAAAACCATAAACAAGCACTATCTAATTTAGCAACTGCTTTCAAGGTTTCTTCAATGTGTAACCGAGAATCTTGGTATTCGTTGGTTACTGGATGTTGCATCACAACCCAATAACCCTTAGATAAATCGGGCTGACGTCCAACCCCTCCGTATTTTTGATACGGATCAAATGCAAGTCCGCCCTGCTGGAGTACTTCTTGAGCTAAATCAATAGAAGGACATCCTGTATTAAATACAAATGTTGCATTTTCACCGAGTTTGATTACCCGTACACGTGCACTTTCTGAGGCCACAAAATGATAATCGGCGAGTTTTGTAATGGAATGACGTACCTTTTCATCAATATTACCCGTAACCTCTCCTCCTTGAATATGCGCTAATGGAATATTCATATAGGACGCTGCAATGGCTGTAGCCATTGTTTCAAATCGGTCGGCAACAGTAACAACAATATCGGGACGTATATTGTCAAAAACAGATGATAATTCTAAAATACCTATGCCAGTTGTTTTGGCAGCTGCAGTTAAATTCTCTCCCTCTAAAACATTAAAAACTTTGGCTGCAATAGAAAAGCCGTCTTTTTCGATATAGTTTACCGCTGAACCATAACGGTCCAATAAGGCAGACGCAGCAACAATTAATTGCAATTCCAAATCGGGATGCTCCTTAAGGGCCTGGAGAAGCGATTTAACTCGGCTGTAAGAAGGTCGGGCAGTAATAACGACAGCTATTTTACGTCTTTTCATTGTATATCTTCATCGGTTAAGAAATCCCATTGCGGTTTGTCAAAAATAAGTTTTTTACCCAAGACCTTTTGAAATTCTTTAGCATCTATTCCGAATCCCATGGGTTTTTTTGCCTCCAAATCCTCAAAAGTCAGCACATGTCCTGCTTTTAAGTCTTTATTGACTGCCAATGATTTTCCAAACATTTTTTTCAACTCATGAAAGGGCGCCCCATCGTTTTTATCAACTGGATTTGCTAGTGCAACTTCTAGTTGCCGTAGGGCTAGTACTAATTCCTTTGTTTCATCAATCGTAAGTGAAGAACTTGAATCGGGACCAAACTGACGTCGGTCAAAAACAACATGAAATTCAAGGATAGATGCCCCCATAGTCACTGCAGCGATACCGGTTGATTTTTGCGCAGAATGATCGGAAAAACCTACAGTAACTTGGTAACGCGCTTTTAACTCTTGAATTACATTCAATCCATATCGATCGGGAGTTGTCGGATATGATGTGGTACATTGAAGCAAGGAAAAATCGGCATTTCGTGCCCGTAAAAAAGCTACAGTTGCATCTAATTCATCCCAATTACTCATGCCCGTTGAGACCAATAAGGGTTTTCCAGTTTGTATAATTTTCTCTAACAACAAATGATTAAAGACTTCACCCGAACCAATTTTATATCTTTTTACGGCTAATGCTTCCAACCAATCCACCGCTTTATTACTAAAAGGAGAGCAAAGAAACTCCATCCCTTTCGCTTCACAATACATTTTTATTTCTTGCCACTGTTCAAATGTAAAACCCATCCGTTGCCAATAGGCATAACGCGTAGCATCTTCTTTTGCAAATTGTACACGAAAAGGTTCGTGAATACTACTTTCGGCGGCAGCAATGTGCATTTGAAATTTAACAGCATTTACGCCAGTTTCTGCTAATGCATCAATGTAGGAATAAAGCAAACCCAAACTTCCTTCATGGGCTTGACCTATTTCGGCTATGATAAATACGGAATTACTTTTCATGGTGTTCATCAGTGGGTTTCCAATACAATTGGGTTTCGGGCAACTTAAAATACGTACGGTATTCTTCGTTTGAAAAACGGTTGCTGTTTTTCATCAACTTCCCAAAGTTACGCAATACATCGCATAATGCTTGAAAAATTGCAATTAGTGCTTTCCAATCGCCTTTCTTGATACGTTTTGATAATTGAATCCAAATCGTATACGCTAGGCGGTTAGGTATGATTCGTTTTGGGTAAAATAAAAAATACAAATACCAACCCGATCGCAAACTTCTTCGAAGACGTATGTGGTAATCGGCATTTTTTTTACGCGCTAATAAATCTACGCGGTGATTGACTAATATTTCGGGGAAATAGTGTACTTGCTTATTGATTTTAAACAAATGATACGAAGCAAAATCTTCTTCACCGTAAAAGAAAAACCATTCGGGATAAGGTGGAATTGTATACCAATCGGCAACACGCCATACGTGAGCGCCCCCAGCAAAACTTTTTACACGGTGCGGCTTTTGTTGGGTTTCGGTTGACTCGGGTTCATGAATAGACCAAAAAATGCGAAAACTCAATACGCTGCATTCGGGATGCGCGCGAAAATAGTGTTCGATTTTCTCTAACGGATTTTGGGTAATACAATGCAAATCATCATCCAACGAAATCGCATATTCAGCTTGAGTTGCTGCCATGAGTCGGTTGCGACTAAAAATCAACCCTTGGGTCGTTTCATTGCGCAAGAGCAGGATGGTTGGATAATGGAGTGCTAAATATTCTG
>Ga0315905_10001919_pt1 | contig 22054 bp, 16 predicted proteins | sample LakEriMetagenome_5_FD_203522 | JGI IMG/M metagenome (GOLD analysis project Ga0315905, IMG submission 203522) | Freshwater fungal communities from buoy surface, Lake Erie, Ohio, United States - Buoy 4 MA121 | ecosystem: Environmental > Aquatic > Freshwater > Lake | place: USA: Lake Erie, Ohio...
CATCCCGCACGACACGGCCGTCGCATCGAAAGAGCGGCGGCCGTTTTCTTTCCCCAAGGTCCCCGCCCATGCCCATCACCAACGCCCTGACCACGACCATCGAGCGCGTCTCCATCCTGGACGAGCACGGGAACTTCGACGAGAAGCTCGGCAAGGGCCTGATCCCCGACGCCGACCTGCTCAAGCTCTACGAGACGATGGTCACCTGCCGCATGATGGACGAAGTGGCGTTCAAGCTGCAGCGCTCCGGCCGCATGGGCACCTACCCGCAGAACATGGGCCAAGAGGCCAACAGCCTCGGGGCGGCCTACGCCCTCAACAACGACGACTGGCTCGTCACGTGCTACCGCGAGAACTGCGGTCTCATGTGGCGCGGCGTGCCGATCGACAGCATCCTCCTGCACTGGATGGGCGACGAGCGCGGCAACGCGATGCCACGACCCCACCACGCGACCCCGATCGCCGTCCCCATCGGCACGCAGATGCTGCACGCGACCGGCCTTGCCTGGGCCGCGAAGTACCGCGGCCAGAAGCAGATCGCGTGCACCTTCTTCGGTGACGGCGCCACGAGCGAGGGCGACTTCCACGAGGCGTGCAACTTCGCCGCCAACCTCGACATCCCGGTGATCTTCTTCTGCCAGAACAACTTCTGGGCGATCAGCGTGCCCGGCCGCATCCAGTGCAGCGCACCGACCGTGGCGCAGCGCGGCATCGCCTACGGCATGCCCTGCCTGCAGCTCGACGGCAACGACCTGTTCGCCGTCGTCTACGGCATGCGCAAGGCGATCGAGCACACGCGCACGACCGGCAAGCCGTTCTTCATCGAGGGCGTGACCTACCGCCTCGGCGATCACACCACCGCCGACGATGCGCGCCGCTACCGCGACCAGGCCGAGGTCGATGCGTGGAAGGCGCGCGACCCGATCACGCGGCTGCGCAACTACATGACGAAGAAGGGCATCTGGTCGGATGCCAAGGACGCCGCGCTGCGCGAGGCCGCCGAGGGCAGCTGCATGGCGACGATCGAGCGCTGCGAGCAAGTCGAGCACCCCGTGCGCAGCGACGTCTTCAACTACACCTTCGCCGACCTTCCTGCCGATCTCGCCACGCAGCGCGACACCGGCCACACGCACTCGCTCGGCCAGGATCCGAGCCAGCTGCCCAGTGCATCCACCGCGCGCTGATCGGCGACCTCTCCACCGCACACCCACCAGGACCACACCATGGCGAACCTCACCCTCGTGCAAGCCATCAACCTCGCCCTGATCCAGGAAATGGAGAAGGACGACCGCGTCATCCTGCTCGGCGAGGACGTCGGCGCCAACGGCGGCGTCTTCCGCGTCACCGAAGGCCTGCAGAAGCGCTTCGGCGCAAACCGCGTCGTCGATACGCCACTGGCCGAGAGCGGCATCATCGGCACGAGCATCGGCCTGGCCATGGCCGGCCTGCGCCCGGTGCCCGAGATCCAGTTCGAGGGCTTCCTCGGGCCGGCGTACGACCAGCTCTGCAGCCATGCCGCACGCATGCGCACCCGCACGCGCGGCGCCTTCACCGTGCCGATGACGGTGCGCGTGCCGGTGGGCGGCGGCATCCACGCGCCTGAACTGCACAGCGACAGCCCCGAAGCCTTCTACGCACACCAGCCTGGCCTGAAGGTCGTGATGCCCAGCGGTCCCTACGACGCGAAGGGCCTGCTCATCAGCGCACTGCGCGATCCCGATCCGGTCATCTTCTTCGAGCCCAAGCGCATCTACCGCGCGATCCGCGAGGAAGTCCCCGAGGACGAGTACACCATCCCCATCGGCAAGGCCCGCGTCGTCTGCGAAGGCACCGACCTGACCGTGGTGAGCTGGGGCGCAAGCGTGATCCAGTGCATGCAGGCGATCGAGGCCTGCGGACGCAGCGTGGAACTCATTGACCTGCGCACGATCTACCCCATGGACATGGAGACCGTCGAGCAGAGCGTCTCCAAGACCGGCCGCTGCGTGATCGTCCACGAGGCCCCGCGCACGTGTGGCGTCGGCAGCGAGGTCGCGACGCAGATCATGGAGAAGTGCTTCCTGCACCTCGAGGCTCCGGTCCAGCGCGTGACGGGCTTCGACACGATCATGCCGTACTACAAGCTCGAGCTCGAGTACCTGCCCGACGCCGCGCGCATCCAGCGCGGCATCGAAGACTGCCTTGCCTACTGAACCCACGCACGGAGGCGAACCATGGCCGGCCTGAAGCAACCCGACGACAAGAGCCACTTCCTGCTGCCCGACCTTGGCGAAGGCCTGGTCGAGGCCGAACTCATCAGCTGGCGCGTGAAGCCCGGCGACGTGGTCACGACCTCGAGCATCCTTGCCGAGATGCAGACCGACAAGGCGCTGGTCGAAGTGCCGAGCCCCTGGCCAGGCACCGTGAGCGAACTGTGCGGCAAGCCCGGCGACATCATGAAGGTCGGCAAGCCGCTCGTGCGCTACGCGGTCGCCGGCGCTGCACCGGCCGCTGCCTCAATCACGGCCTCCACCGGCAAGGGACCGGCCTGCGTGAGCGCCTCGGTCGCCGCTGGCGTTCCCGAAGCGGAAGGCGATCAAGGCACCGTCGTGGGCACGATGAGCGGCACGCTCACCGTGAGCGATCGCTTCGCCCGCAAGCCCGAGCACACCGTTGCCGCTGTGACCGGCGGCAAGGCGCTGGCCACGCCGGCCGTTCGCCGCATCGCCCGCGAGATGGGCGTCGACATCAACAAGGTTGCCGGTACTGGCCACAGTGGCCGCGTGACCGCGTCCGACGTGCACGGCTTCGCCGGCGGGGCCTCGAAGGCCGGCTTCGCCCCGCGCGCCGTTCCGGCACCGTTGCCCATGCCCGCCGTCGACAAGGACGGCGTGTCGCAGCGCATCCCGTTCCGCGGCGTGCGCCGCAAGATCGCTGAGAGCCTCGAGCGCAGCGTGCGCACCGCGGTGCACTTCACCGTGGTCGACGAAGCGGATGTCACCGAGCTTGACCGCAAGCGCCGCGAGTATTCGAAGGTGGCCGGTCAGAAGCTCAGCATGATGCCGTTCATCATGGCAGCCATCAGCCGAGCGCTCCGCAAGCACCCTTCGCTCAATGCCAACGTGGACGACGCCAACAGCGAGATCCTCATCAAGGGCGTGATCAACCTCTCGATCGCGGTCGACACCGACAACGGGCTCATGGTGCCGGTCGTGCGCAACGCCGACCAGTGCACGCTGGTCGACCTAGCCAACCAGGTCAAGGTGCTCGCAGGGCGCTGCCGGGATCGCACGATCAGTCGCGAGGAGAGCATGGGCGGCACGTTCACGCTCTCCAACGTCGGCAGCTACGGCGGCATGTTCGCCACGCCGATCATCAACTACCCCGAAGTGGGCATCCTCGCCGCCGGCCGCACCAAGGAGCGCGTGCTGGTCAAGGATGGCCGCTTCTACGCGGGCCTGGTCCTGCCACTGAGCCTGTCGTGCGACCACCGCGTGGTCGACGGTGCGGAGGGAGCACGCTTCCTGAACACGGTGGTCGGCCTGCTCGAGGATCCCTCGTCGCTGGTCTGACCACGCAATCGTTCCGCATGCGCATCGCTACGATGCGTCCATGAACCAAGGGACTCCAACGGGGAACGCCGCTGACGGCGTCGCATACGACGAGGGCGCGATCGACGTGGTGGGCTTCGTCAGCCGCCACCGCGCGAAGGTGGTGCTGGCCACGGTCATCGCGGGCCTCTTCACGGTCGGCCTGTACGCCATCGCCCAGGCACTTCCGGGCACGAGCGTGGCCAGCTACCAGTTCACGCTCACCTTCAAGGGAGCGGCGCAGGGCCAGTACCCCAACAAGTCGCCGTTCAGCCCGCAGGACATCATCGCCAGCAGCGTGCTGGAGCCGATCTGGAAGGCGCAGGGGCTCCAAGAGCGAGTCGCGATCGGCGAGCTCGCCAGCAGCGTGACCATCTCGCGGTCCAGCCGTGACCTGTCGCTGCTCGAATCCGACTACAACCAGAAGCTGGCCAACACCAAGCTGACCGCCACCGAGCGGCAGGCGCTCGAGTCCGAGTTCAAGGCCAAGCTCGACGCGCTCGCACAGACCGCCTTCACCGTGACCTGCTCGGCTGCCGATCTTGGCTCAGGCGCGGCCGAGCGGTTCGTCCAGGCGATTCCAGCCGAGTGGGCACGCCTCTCCGAAGCCGGTGGCGTGACGGCCTATGAGTTCCCGCTGCCGCAGGCCAAGGACCTCCGTGCGTCCGCCACGGCACTGTCGCGCAGCGGCGCCGACGTGGCTGCCTCGATCCTGCATGCCGAGCTGCTGCGCGACTTCGTGGAAAGCGTCGCTCGCACCATCAACACCATGATGACCGTCCAGGGATCCGAGTTGGCGACCGCCACGACGGGGGAAACGCTGATCGATCTCCGCCAGCGGGTGCTCGCCCTGCAGCGGAACCTGATCATGCCTGCCTACATCGACACCATGGCTGCAGCGCAGGAGAAGAGCGCGGCAGAGTTTGTTTCGATCACAGGCGTGCGTCGGCGCATGCTCGAGGCTGCGCTCGAGGAGAGTGAACAGCGGAGCGAGGTGCTGCATGAAGCGCTTCGCCAGATGAACTCGGACCCGCGCGATCTCCGAGCCGATGGTGGTCTTCCATCACGTGAAGGCGGCGTGCTGGCCAACGTCGACGGCAGCTTCATCGACCGGGTCATCGAACAGGCCGTCAAGAGCCGCGACGTCGAGTACCGACGCGATCTGAGCGAACGGACCGTCGAGGCGGACCTCGACGTCGTGGAGCAGAAATCCAAGGTCGAGTTCGAGACGTGGCTGCTCAAGGCCATCGATGAGCGCCGCAATGCCACGGCCGTCTCGCAATCGACCGCGGCCTCCACCACCGAACGCCTGGTGAGCCTGAGCAACCAGATCGCCGATCTCGCCGACCGCACGCGCGAGATCCTCGGGGCCGTGTCCAAGCGCAACCTCAATCCCGCGTCCGTGCTCTACAAGGGCGACATCGCACCCGTGGTCACGACCGAGCGGCCCATCTCGACCCGGACGGTCGCCATGGCCGGCGTCGGCGTGTGGTTCGCGCTGCTTGGCCTGGGGGCACTGCTGGGCGCGCTCCAGGACCGTGGCCGGATGGCTGGCTGAGCCCACGACGGCATCGACACGGCCTGATTGCCAGCATGCTCATCGATGTCGAGAGTTTCGATGACCCGCGGCTGGCGGAGTACCGGGCCCTGCGGGACCGCGAACTCGTCGGCGAGGACGGGCGCAGCGGCACCTTCATCGGTGAGGGCCTGCTCGTCATCGATCGCATGCTTGCGGTGCCGGGTGCGACGCGATCGATCCTGGCGGCCGAACGGCGACTGGCCGAAATCGATGCGCTGCTCGAACGCCACGCCCAACCGCACGTTCCGGTCTTCGTGACCAAGGACCACCGCGTCGAAGCACTGACCGGGTTCCAGATGCATCGCGGTGCGATCGCAAGCGGCGACCGCGCGATCCTGCAGGGTCGATCGCTGCTCGAGATCGCCCCCACGACGGGCCCGGCGCTCGTGCTCGCCGCCGACGGCGTGGGCGACCGCGACAACATCGGCGCGATCTTCCGGGATGGTGCGGCCTTCGGTGCCCACGGCATCCTGATCGGCCAGCACTGCCACGACCCGCTCTACCGCAAGAGCATCCGCAGCAGCATGGGGTATGCGCTCAGCGTGCCGTTCCTCCACTGCGTGCTGCCGTCGACGCTCAAAATGCTGCGGCGTGACCATGGTTATTCCGTGCTCGGCACGGTCTGCCGTCCTGGCGCACGACCGCTGCCATCCATCCGGCGCACGGAACGGATGGTCGTGGTGGTCGGCAACGAATTCCGCGGGATTTCCCCTGAGGTCGAGGCGGAATGCGACCAGCTCGCGTTCATCCCGATGCGCGAGGGGATCGACAGCCTGAATGTCAGCGTGGCAGGTGCCGTGACGCTCTTCCACCTCGCTCACGGAAGCGGGACCTTGCCGAACGGAAATCCGTCCGGTCAGGCCTGAACCCGGGGCACCCTGCCGCCGTACCGTTCCATGGCCGCTCCGTCGGCCGTGGAGGAAACCCAACATCATGTCCAGCTTCATCCGTTCTTCGTCGCGCGCCGCTATCGTCGGACTTGCGCTTTCGCTCGTCGTCGCCGCACCCGTGATGGCCGCCTCGCAGGACGAGGCCGACCTCAAGCACGCACGTGCCCTCTCGAACGCCTTCCGCTCCGCCGCACGGAAGCTCGATCCGAGCGTCGTGAGCATCGTGTCGATCGACAAGGCGCCCTACAGCGCCGAGTCGGGCGCCGGCCAGGGTGGCCAGCAGATGCCCGAGATGCCCGAGGAGTTCCGGCGCTTCTTCCCCAACATGCCCGGCGCACCGGATGCACCGCAGCAACGTGGCGGCCGCATGCCTCCCCGCATAGGCGAAGGCACCGGCGTGATCATCGACAAGGCAGGCGTGATCGTGACCAACAACCACGTGATCCGCGGTGCCGATGAATTGAAGGTGATGCTGCATGACGGTCGGGAAGTTGCGGCCACCGTGGTCGGCGCAGACCCGGCCACCGACCTTGCCGTGATCCAGGTCGAGGCGACCGACCTGGTGGCTGCGAGCTTCGGCGACAGTGAATCGCTCGAGGTCGGCGACTGGGTGGTGGCGATCGGCTGCCCCTTCGGCCTCGACCACACCGTCACCGCCGGCATCATCAGCGCCAAGGGCCGCGATCGCGTCGGTCTGGCGCAGTTCGAGAACTACATCCAGACCGATGCAGCCATCAATCCGGGCAATTCCGGTGGCCCGCTGGCCGACCTCGAAGGCAACGTGATCGGCATCAACACGGCCATCAGCAGCCGCAACGGCGGCAACGACGGCGTGGGCTTTGCGATCCCCAGCGCGATGGTCAAGGAGATCGTCGGCCAACTCCGTGATGGTGGCCGAGTGGTCCGCGGCTACCTGGGCGTGCAGCTGCAGGAGATGGATGCCGAGACCGCCTCGAGCTTCGACATCAAGCCGAACGATGGCGTGCTGATCGCCCGCGTGCAGGCAGACACCCCGGCCGAGAAGGCCGGCCTGCAGGACGGCGACATCGTCGTGAAGGTCGACGGGAAGCCCACTCCGAGCACGTCCGCCTTCATGCGGATCATCGCCAGCCGGCGTCCCGATGCCGAGGTGAGCCTGGAGATCATCCGCGAAGGTGAACGCATGACCAAGCAGGCCACCCTCATCGAACGCACCGATGAACGGCTTGCCGCCGGCGTGCCGGACCAACCGCAGCGCGGCGGCGAGTTGGCTCGCCTGGGCCTCACCGTCGAGGAAGCCGACGCCGACCTGCTGAAGTCCATGAACCTCGAACGTGGCGTGGTGATCGCCTCGGTCAAGGAAGACAGCCCGGCCGCCGAGCGCGGGCTGCAGGCCGGTGACGTGATCACCAAGGTCAACGGTCGTGATGTGCAGGATGCCGACTCGATGCGCGAAGCCGTCAGCGCCGTGCCAGATGCGCGGCCCCTGCGCCTGACGGTCGTGCGCGACGGCGAGCAGCGCTTCGTGATCCTCCGACGCTGATCCTGAACGACACGTCCAACGAACTCCGCGCGCGTTGCGCGGGGCAGCCGCGGTCCTCTCCGCGGCTGTTTCGTTTCATGGAGGCGTGCCAGCGGATCCAGCATGATGGACCGAGGTGAACGGTCCCGCAGCGGGGCTATCCTTTGCGTCCCACGATGCGCCCGCATGATGCCACACCAGCCTGGGACCGCGAGGTCGCCGTCCCCTTCCGCCACCGCGTGTGGTTCACCGACGGGGCACTCGATCCGGCCAATCCGGCGTTCGCCCACGCGCTGCGGTGCGCCTGCCCTGGCCGCGATTCGCCCAGCAGGATGGCTGCATTCATCGACTCGGGCGTACTCACTGCGTGGCCGCAGCTGACGGATCAGCTGGCGCGCTACCTCCAGGCGCACGCGGGCCTGCCCGAACTGGTCTGGGTCGAGTCGATGCCGGGTGGCGAAGCCTGCAAGAACGACCCGTCATGCGTCGAGGACGTGCTCGATGCCGTCGACCACCTCCGCATCGATCGGCACAGCATGGTGCTCGCGATCGGCGGCGGTGCCGTGCTCGACGTCGTGGGGTTCGGCGCGGCGATCGCCCACCGCGGCGTGCGGCACGTGCGCATGCCGACCACGGTGCTCGCGCAGGACGACAGCGCGATGGGCGTGAAGAACGGCGTGAACCGCAAGGGGAAGAAGAACTTCACGGGCTCGTTCGCGCCGCCTGATGCGGTGGTGTGCGACCGTGCCTTCCTGGGCACGCTGCCCGACGCAGCGTGGTGCGGCGGCTTCAGCGAGGCGGTGAAGATCGCGCTGCTCAAGGACACTGTGCTCTTCGAGACGCTCGAACGCGATGGTGCGGCAATCCGATCACGCTCGATGGACGCTGCGTGGCCCGTGATCATGCGGTCGGCCGAGCTGCATGCGCGCCACATCCTCGATGGCGGCGATCCCTTCGAGACACGCGAGGCGCGCCCGCTCGACCATGGCCACTGGGCGGCCCACCGGCTCGAGAGCATGACCTCGTTCGAGCTGCCGCACGGCGAGGCGGTGGGCATCGGTCTCGCGCTCGACACGGTGTATGCACGACGGATCGGTCTGCTGGGCGCGGAACCAGCCACGCGCATCCTGCATGTGCTCGCCTCGCTTGGCCTGGCCCGCTCGCACCCGATGCTCCGCTCCATCGACGACCTGATGCGAGGTCTCGAGGAATTCCGCGAGCACCTGGGCGGCACGCTCACGATCACGCTGATGCGTGACATCGGCCATCCTGTCGAGGTCCACGAGATCGACCGCGTGGCGATGCGCGAGGCCGCCGCCGAGCTCCTCGACCAGCACGGCTGATGCTGCGGCGCCGGGTGGTGCGACCTACCATCCGCGCCCATGGGCACTCCCCTCACCAAGCAGGCCGTGGCGGACCTGTACTTCCTCGAGCACCGCGCCAAGGTGCTCGACCTCGCTGCCTTCCTCGACCGATTTGACCGTGCCGGCGAGCCAGGTGGCAGCGACTTCCGCGTCGAGGCGCTGAAGGCAGCCCTGGGACTCGTGCTGGACGGCCAACCTGATCGCGCGAAGCGGGTGCTCGAGCTCTGGAGCGATCGCTCGATGGAGCCGATCGACCGGGCGCCGATGAAGGGTGCGCTCGGCGCGATGCCGATCGATGCCAAGGAGCACCGCTGATGTACATCGACCCGCACGTGCACATGGTCAGCAGGACCACGGACGACTACCAGCGCATGGCGCTGGCAGGCTGCGTCGCCATCACCGAGCCTGCCTTCTGGGCCGGCTACGACCGTTCGACGGCACAAGGATTCCACGACTACTTCAGGATGCTGACCGACTTCGAGCCGCGGCGGGCTGCGCAGTTCGGGATCCGCCATCACACGTGGCTCTGCATCAATCCGAAGGAGAGCGAGGACGTGGGCCTGGCGCGCGAGGTCCTGTCGATCATCCCGTCGTTCCTCGAGTGCCAGACCGTGCTGGGCATTGGCGAGATCGGCCTGAACAAGAACTCGCGCAACGAGATGACGGTGCTCGAGGAGCACATCGCGCTGGCGATGAAGCACGGCTTGCTGATCCTGGTGCACACGCCGCACCTGGAGGACAAGCTCAAGGGAACGCACCTGATCATGGATGCCTTGCGCAACCAGGGAGCCGACCCGGGTCGCGTGCTCATCGACCACGTCGAGGAGCACACGGTGCGCGCGGTGCTCGACCGCGGCTTCTGGGCAGGCATGACTCTCTATCCCGACACGAAGTGCACGCCGCAGCGCGCTGCCGACATCTTCGAGATGCACGGCACGGACCGGCTCTGGATCAACTCCGCCGGTGACTGGGGCGTGAGCGATCCACTCGCCGTGCCCAAGTGCCAGGACGAACTGCGCCGTCGCGGGCACCTGCTCGAGACGATCCGCAAGGTGAGCTACGACAACCCGCGCACGTTCCTCTCGCAGAGCGGTCGGTTCAGCGCTCCCGAGCGGGCGTGAGCGGGGATCGCCGCTCCGCCGAGCGATACGAGCACGAGCAATCGTGATCGCTAGCCGTCGATGATGCGCGACGGAGCGCGGCGCACATCGGTCACGGATCCTGTGCAGCGGATTCAGCGACTCGGGCGCTGGCGGCGCGCCAGCATCGCCCCCAGAAGCGCACCTGCAAGCCCGCACGCCGGATTGGCGATCTTCATCCAGCCAGGTTCACGCGCATGCTTGCCCGCCTCGACCATGGCATAGAGGGTCGGCGACTGCTTCGCTGCAGCAGCGGCGGCGACGAGCGCCTCAGTCGTGGGCCGAGGTACGGGCTCGGGATCCGGACCGGCGCGCAGCACGGTGACGAGCGATCCGATGGTGGCCACGACGAAGACGATCGCCAGCAGCCGGATGCCCATCTTGTTGCGCGCAATCCGCTCACACACGGCGCCACCTGCCACGGCGCTGAGGAGACTGATCATGACGCTGATCGTGTTCCAGCGCGAGGTGGCCTTCCAGAAGCCTTGCTCGAAAACCGCATCCAGGTCCATGGCCTGCACCGCCAGGAACATCGTGCTCATCACCAGCATGGCCATGATCAGGTAGCCGACGATCACCGCCAGGGCCACGCGCATCACGCCCCACCCACCGCCCGCGAACGGGCCATCCTCACGCCAGGCGGGGCGGCTTGGGCTCGGCTGGGCTTCCTCGATGGTCGACTGGTCCATGCGCACAGCCTAGCCGCGGAAGTAGGCTGCTTCGCATGACGCTCGGCCGCACGCTCGCGCTGCTCTGTTCGCTCCCCATGATGCTCGCGGCGTGCGGGCAAGGCCCATCACCCAGCACGGACTGGTCCGACGTCGCAGCCGAATCGCTCGCCTCGAAGGCCAACTGCACGGCGTGCCACACCACCTCCACGGCCACGATCGACCGCATCCGTCCGATGGGTGCGCCCACGATGGATGAGATCGGTTCACGCGCCTATGGGCCGTGGATGGCCGAGTTCATCGCCAAGGGAACGCACGTCGGCCAGCTCGGGTCGCGCATGCCCGACCTCATGCACGGGATGGACAAGGAGTCGCGCGAGCGCACGGCCGTGGCGATCGCGGCATGGCTCTCCACGCGCGGAACCTTCGCCTCCGAACCGGTCTCGGTCGGCGAGGCTTCGCTCACCCGCGGGAAGCGGCTCTACGAGACCATCGGTTGCCAAGCCTGCCACGGCAACGGGCTTGATGCCGTGCAGTTGGCGCGCAAGACGTCGCTTGCTGCGCTCACGGACTTCCTGCAGGACCCGCTCAAGGCCAGGCCGGGCGGCCACATGCCTGGCATGATGCTGACGCGCGACGAATCGCGCGACATCGCTGCATGGCTCCTGCGGGCACAGTCCGGCAGTCTCGATGCGCCCACGGTGTCGACCGGCAACGGCCTGCAGTGCGAGTACTTCGAAGGCGCCTTCGACGGCACCGGTCCTGATGCCCAGGCCGTGCCGCTGCGCACGTTCCCCATGGACCGCATCGCGCTGCCGGACCAGGCGCGGCATGATTCGTACGCCCTTCGATTCACGGGTGCAATCGAGATCCCGCAGTCGGGTTCGTGGAGCTTCCATCTTGCCAGCGACGATGGCTCGTCGCTCTGGATCGACGGCAAGAAGGTCATCGACCACGGTGGCATCCATGGCAGCGGCTTCAAGTCGGCGAGGCTCGAGCTCACGCAGGGTGCGCACGCTCTGATGGTGACCTTCTTCGAGGCGGCTGGTGATGCCGACCTTCGCCTGCAGTGGAACGGCCCAGGCACACCGCGCGGCGATGTACCTCCATCGGCCTTCACGACACGGGTCGTCCGCTTCACACCCGGCCCTTCGACCGATCGGCCCGACGAGGCGCTGCTCGCCGTGGGCAAGTCCAAGTGGGCTGCGTTGGGTTGCGCAAACTGCCACGAGCCATCCGTCGCGACCCTCAAGGCCAAGCCCCTGGCCGAGCTCGACGCATCGGCAGGATGCCTGGCGGATGCCGTTCCTGCTGCCGCTCCGCAGTACGGCTTCGACGATGCCCAACGTTCGCTCCTACGCATGCTCGTCGTGAACCACGCAGCACTCGACCGACCGCTGCCGCCCAAGCAAGTGATCGTGCACACGATGGACCGCATGAACTGCATCGCCTGCCATAGCCGCGATGGTGTGGGTGGCGTGGGCCCCGACCGCGATGCGCTCTTCACGTGCGACGTTGACCTCGGTGACGAGGGCCGCATCCCGCCGTCGCTCACCGGCGTGGGTGCCAAGCTGCAGACCGCTGCGATCGAACGCATGCTCTCGGGTACCGAGCGGGTGCGCCCCTACATGAACACGCGGATGCCCACGTACGGCAGCGCGAACGTGTCGCACCTTGCGGCGCACTTCACCGCGGCCGACCCTCCAGTGGGTGCCGATGCCCAGCCGGCGTACAGCGAAGAGGCTGTCGAAGCCGGCAAGGCGATCGTGGGCACGAGTGGAGCGAGTTGCGTGAATTGCCACACGCTCGGTGACCAGAAGTCGCTCGGCGTTCCCGCAGTGAACCTCGCCAGCATGCATGGCCGCGTGCGACCGAGCTGGTTCCGCGCGTACCTCGCCGATCCGCAACGCTTCCGCCCCGGGACACGTATGCCGGCGTTCTGGCCACCCGACCAGCGTGTCTATCCCGACATCGCCGGCGGGGACCGCGCGAAGCAGATCGATGGTGTCTGGACCTATCTCTCGCTCGGCGGCAGCATGCCGCTGCCCAAGGGCCTGGCCACCGCGCCAGGCGAGTACGACCTTGAACCCGACGCACGCACGATCGTCTTCGGCACCTTCATGGACGGCATCGGTGCGCGCTGCCACGCGATCGGCTTCCCCGAACGTGTCTCGGCGGTCTACGACGCCGGCGGTCTGAAGCTTGCGAAGGCGTGGAAGGGCAAGTTCATGAACGCCGAAGGAACATGGCGAGGCCGCGCCGGGCAATTGAGCATGCCGGCGGGATCGTCGATCCTGACCGTGGCCACCGGTCCGGTGGTCGCGGTGCTCCCCGCACCCGATGCACCGTGGCCAAGCAGCGGCGACAGCGGTCTGCGATTCCTGGGCATGCAGCGCGATGCTCGCGGCAACCCGACCTTCTCGATCGGCCGCGACGCGCTGCGGGTGGACGAGTCGATCGGCACGGTGCTCTTCACCGGTGGCGCGCGGCTCAATCGAACGTTCACGGTCAAGACCCGCAGCACCGACGACGCGATCTCCCTCCGGCTTGCCGAGGGATCCTCGATCGTCCCCGAGGGCGAGGGCTGGCGCATCGACGGCGGTCCGGTGCTCTTCGTGAGCGGTGCCCGACCGGTCGTGCGCGTCGTGGATGGACGTGCCGAACTGGTGGCGGGCGTTCCGCTGCAGCCATCGAACGATCCTTCGTTCCCCTTCAGCGCCGTCGTGCGCACGGAGCTCGCATGGTGATGATCTCACGACTCGCGGCCGTGGCAGCGGCCTTCCTCGTCGCGCTACCGGTGCTCGCGCAGGGCGATGATGCCTCGCGCGCCACCCAGAGCTCGATCAACCGATCGCAGGCCGAGCGCGAGGCTGTCTACAGCTCCATCACCACGATCGAGTGGCCCGAAGGCGTGGTGCCGGAAGTCAGCGGCATCCTGCCCATGGGCGATGGCCGAACGCTCGTCTGCACGCGCCGCGGCGAACTCTGGATGGTGCGCGAGCAAGCGGGCTCCAAGCCAGCATGGACGCTCTACGCCGATGGCCTGCTCGAGCCGATGGGGCTTGCCCGCAAGCCCGGTGACGACCAGTGGATCTACATGACGCAGCGCGGCGAGCTCACGCGCTTCCGCGATGCCGATGGCGACGGACGCGGCGACGCCTTCGAGACCGTGCAGGATGGCTGGGACATCAGCGGCAACTATCACGAATATGCGTTCGGTCCTGCCTTCACGCCCGATGGATCAGCCTGGGTCACGCTGAACCGGGGCTTCGGCGAGGAACCCTTCGGTCGTCCACGCTGGCGCGGCTGGGCGGTGCGCATCGCGCCCGATGGTTCCATCTCCTATGAGTGCGCCGGACTCCGCAGCCCGTGCGGCGTGGGCGTGGCGCCGTGGGGCGATGTCTTCTACACCGACAATCAGGGCGAGTGGTGCGCCACGAGCAAGCTCAGCCAGCTCGTGCGCGGCGACTACCACGGGCACCCCTTCGGCGTCGATGACACGGCGCGGCCGGAGTCGCTCGTGAAGTGGCCAGCACCGAACGCTGACGGCAGCAAGGGCGAGCATCCCAATCGCATCACGCAGGGCCAAGCCGCGCAACGCATGCCCAACTACCGGCTGCCGGCGGTCTGGCTGCCCTTCGACAAGGCCGGTCGCAGCCCCGGCAATCCGATGTGGCTGCCGGCAGGATCCTTCGGGCCGTTCGCGGGGCAGTGCCTGGTGCCCGACCAGTACGCCGCCACCATCAACCGCATCGATCTCGAACAGGTCGATGGACAGTGGCAGGGCGCGGTCTTCCCGTTCCGACATGGATTCGACTGCGGCATCATCCGCATCGCGCTCGAATCGCCCGGCACGATCCTGTGCGGCGAGACGAATCGCGGCTGGGCCAGCGCGGGCTCGCGCAGCGAAGGCCTGCAGCGACTCTCGTGGAAGGGCGAGGTTCCCTTCGAGATCCTGTCGATGCGCGCGATCCCATCAGGATTCCGCATCACGACCACGCAGCCGGTCGATCGTGTGAGCGCGCTCGATGCGAAGACATGGTCGATGTCGAGCTACACCTACTGGTACTTCGAGCCCTACGGCAGCCCCGAGATCGAGACGAAGCAACTGGCCGTCACGCCGAAGGGTGTGAGCGAGGACGGGCTCGTGATCGAACTCTCGATCGAGGGCCTGCGGCCGACCTTCGTGCATGAACTGCGCGCCACGGGGCTCAAGCGCGCTGGCGATGGTGAACCGCTGCTGCACGACCTGGCGATGTACACGCTCAACAGGATCCCGAAGCCCTGACGGGGCCGGCTCGTCGCGACGGCGACGCATCGTGGATCACGCTGCCTGGCCTAGCATGGTCGCATGCGCACCATCGGCCTGACTGCGTCGCTCTTCCTGGCTGCTCCTGCCCTGGCTGATGGCGGGCAGGCTCCGCCAGCCGACATGATCCAGGTGCCCGAGGGCTTCACGATCGAGCTCCTGGCGAGTGCCGGTGCTGGCCACGGTTCATGGATCTCGATGTGCTTCGACGACAAGGGCCGTGCGATCGTGGGCTCGCAGTACGAAGGCCTGCACCGCATCGACCTGTCCACCACGCCGCCCACGATCACGTCGCTCGACGTCCCCGTGCGTGACGTGCATGGACTCTGCGCGGATGGCAACATCCTGTGGGCCAACAGCACCCGCGAGCCCAAGGATGGCGGTGGTCTGTGGCGCCTGACCGACACCGACGGCGACGGCACCTATGACCGGCATGAGCGGCTCTATGCCTGGGGTGGCGGCGGCGAGCACGGCGTGCACGGGATCCGCAAGGGACCCGACGGCCACATCTGGGCGATCCTGGGCAACCATGTGCCGGTGCCGGAGTGCGCGGCGAAGGATTCACCGGTGCGGCACTGGGCGGAAGACCTGGTGATGGAGCGTGAGTGGGATCCGCGCGGCCACGCGCATGGCATCATGGCTCCGGGCGGCATGCTGGTGCGATGCGCGACCGATGGATCGCGCTGCGAGATCGTGGCGTGCGGCATGCGCAACGCGTGCGACATCGACTTCACCGTCGATGGCGAGGCCATGACCTACGACAGCGACATGGAGTGGGACATCGGTGCGCCGTGGTACCGCGCCCCGCGCGTGCTGCACCTGGTCGAGGGCGGCGACTTCGGCTGGAGATCGGGCAGCGCCAAGCTGCATCCGACCGCGATCGACACGCTCCCCGCCGTCGTCGACACGGATCCTGCGAGCCCCGTCGGCGTGACCTTCGCGCGCGACAGTTCGTTCCCCGCGCCCTGGCGCGACCGGCTCTTCATCGCGGACTGGTCTTACGGGCGCATCCTCGCCGTGGATCTGGTGCGCGATGGAACGACCTGGCGTGGTCGGTGGGAACCCTTCGCCACGGGTCGACCGATGCCCGTGACCGACATCGAGTTCGGTCCCGGTGGCGCGATGTACGTGGCGACCGGTGGCCGAGGGACGCAGAGTGGCCTCTACCGGATTGCCGCAATGAATCCATGGCATGGGCAGGAAGAACTGGCACCGACGCCACCGCACGTCACGGAGCGACTCGCGCTCGCACCGATGCTCTCAGGTCCCACGTCGGATGCCACCGCCACCGACAAACGTGTCGCCACGCTACTGCCGCTGCTCGGCTCGCCCGACCGCTTCACGCGCTTCACGGCCCGGATCGCGATAGAGGCGCTGCCGATCGAATCGTGGCGTGCTCGCGCGAACGATGCCGCGCTGACCTTCCGTACGCGGCTTGAACTGATGGTGGCCCTGGCCCGCGTGGGCTCGAACGAGGACCGTTGCGGACTGCTTGCGGCGCTCCCGTCCATCCTCGAGGACGGACCGCTCTGCAACCAGATCGAATGCCGGCAGGGACTGGCACGCATGGCGACGATCGCGATCGCGCGGCTGGGCGGTACGTCATGGTGCAGCGAGCACGCCACCGAGTGGTCGGCCACGCAGCCGACACCCGACGTGGCCAGCTCTGTCATCACGGCTCTGGGCAAGCTCTATCCGTCAGGCGACACCGTGCTCGATCGAAATCTGGCTGAACTGCTCGTCGGCCTCGGATCGCCCGAAGCGATCGCCACGACCGTCGAACTGCTGGAATCGACCGAAGGCACGGGTGCCATGGCCTTCGCCATGCCGCTGCGCCTTCGCAGTGACCTCACTCCCGACCAGCGCCGGGCGCTCGTGCTCTGGATCGAGGACGCTCGTTCCTTCCGCGGCGGCTTCAGCCTGCAGGGCTTCGTCGATGCGATCGAACGGCAGGTGAGCGAGCGCACGCCGCAGGAGGAACGCGAGGCCTACGACCGCATGCGGGCCGCGATGCGCGAGGAACGCACGCCGGTCGTCGCGGGCGGTGGCAAGCCGATCACCGAATGGAAGCTCGAGGCGCTCTACGCCCACTTGGCCGAAGCGACGACGCCACGCAACCTCGGCAACGGCCGTCGTGTCCTCGAAGCCGGCATGTGCCTGCAGTGCCACCGCTTCGCGGACTCAGGTGAGTCGATCGGTCCCGACATCACCGCCGCCGGCAGCCGCTTCTCGCGCGCCGACTTCATCACCGCGATCCTCGAGCCGAGCAAGGTCGTCAGCGACCAGTACGCCTTCACCACGCTCACGCTCGATGATGGCTCGACGGTCACCGGTCGCATCATCGGCGAGCGTGACGGCACCGTCACCCTGACCATCGATCCCTACGGCAAGGTGCGGCGGGACGTGCCGGTCGACCGGATCCGCGCGCGAGCGCTCTCCACCACGAGCCCGATGCCGGCGCACCTGCTCGATTCCTTCTCGAAAGATGACATCATCGACCTGATCGCCTACGTCGAGCAGGCCGGTGCGGAGTGGGCCAATCGTCAGCGTGCACAGCCCGGGCAGTGATCGGGGCGCCGAGTGCATCGTGCAGCACGGCAGGTCGAACGCACAGGTTCGTCGCCGGGTCGATCGAGTTCACCCCTGCGCGATCCGTGGTGATCACGGGTGCGTGTGCGCCGTACCGTCCGCATGCGCCTTGGCATGCTCCAGGAACGGATCGCCGAAGTTGCGACGCAGGTCATGCCAGACCGCGTGCACATGGTCCACGCCGCTGGTGCAGTCGACTTCGATCGCAAAGCCGTCGCCCACGATCCTGAAGTAGTGGCGTTGCGAGGGTTCATCGCCACCCATCCACGCGAACACCATCGCGTCGACGCTCGCCGTTCGCCATCGCGCGACCTCCGCTTTCTCGAAGGGTGAGGCCAGCCTCGCCGAGAAGGCGCGCACGAGCGACCACAGCACGTCGCGCTGCTCGCGGGTCATGTGCATGGCCTCAAGGCCCGCGCGCTCCTTCAGGCGAGCCTCGCCGCCGGGCACGCCGAGCACATCCGCCGGGGCATCGGGCCCAAGGCGCGCCTTGGTGCGCTGCTCAGGCGACAGCATGCCCCAGAGCAGGAACACAAGGTCACGCTCGCGACCCAAGGGCGAGAATCCATCGAGCTCGCCGCCCTTGACGGTGAACGGTGCCACGCCCACGAACATCGGCGTCGCCGTGACCTGCACACCGTCGCTCATGACCTGCAGCGAGAGGTGATGACCCTCCAGGCGCATGCCCCACGGCGGCGCCATCGGATCGCCGAAGACGAGCACGTCGTACCAGAGCGGGTTGTACCGATCGGGCTGGCCGGTACCAAGCATGCTTTCGAGCGCGAAGACGCCGCGAACGACCTTCCAGCCATGGTCGCTCAGCGCGCGGCGTGTCATCGCCAGCGCCCGCTCACGCTGCTGCAGCGAAAGCGCATCGAGCCTGATGCCCGGCCGATCGCCGGGCACGAAGGACCACGAGGTGCGCGCCGGGGCATCGATCGCCACGATCGCCTCGGAACGCTGCGCCGGATCGAGCGCATCGAGGAAGGCCTTGGCGTCCTGCGCCAGGAGGTCAGCCAGTGCCGGCTCGAGCGTGCGTGCGGCTCCCAGGGCCAGGAGGATCGACGCGGCGAAGGCGATGCGCATGGTGACGTGATACCGCGCGCCCCTACCATCCGTCCATGCCCGTCATCGGAATCACGGCGGATCTGGTCGACGACGGTGGCCGTCTGCGGCATCGCCTGAACGACACCTATGTGCAGGCCGTCTTGCGTGCCGGTGGCACGCCGCTCATCCTGCCGTGCATTGCCGGGGAACGCGCCCGCATGCTCGAAGCCGTCGATGGCGTGATGATGACCGGCGGCGACGACATCGACACCCGGCCGCTGGGCATCCCGCTCCACGCGAAGGCCGAGTGCATGCTGCCCGAGCGCCAGGAGGCCGAGTTCGCCGTGCTCCGGTGGCTCGACGAGCACCCGGGGATGCCGGTGCTCGGCATCTGCCTGGGCATGCAGCTCATGGGCGTGCATCGTGGCTGCCGGCTGATCCAGCACCTGCATGACGAGATCGCCGACGGCGAGCGCCACCGCCACGACCGCATCCATGAGGTCACGAGCGAGCTCGGCAACGGCCCGGTCGCGAGCTGGCACCACCAGGCACTCGGTGATGCCGGCCCGTTCGAACTCATCGGCCGCAGCGACGATGGCGTGATCGAGGCGATCCGCGATCCGCTCCGCGCGTTCTATGTCGGCGTGCAGTGGCACCCCGAGCGCACGCCGGACCGGCTCATGGGCGATGGCATCGTGCAGCGACTCATCGAGGCGAGCCGATGACGGCCACGCTGGGCTACTGCACCAACGTCCACGCCGGTGCCACGCTGACCGAAGCCAAGGCGCAGCTCGATCGTCACGCAACGGCGGTGCGGCGCGAACTCGACGTCGAGTGGCTCGACATCGGCCTCTGGCTGAGTGCACGTGCCGTCTTCGAGCTCAAGGAGCAGGATGCCGGCGCGGCGCGGCTTCGGGCATGGCTCGATGAGCGCGGCCTGCGCGTGTTCACGATCAACGGTTTCCCCTACGGCGACTTCCACGCCAAGCGCGTGAAGCAGTCGGTCTACGAACCCAACTGGGCCAATGCACGGCGCCTGCTGTTCTCGATCGACCTGGCCGACATCCTCGTGGAGCTCGTGCATGATGGTCGCCGCGAAGCGGGCATCAGCACGCTGCCACTGGGCTGGCGTCTCTCGTTCTCGCTGGAAGGCTGCGGCAGCAGCGTCGGCTTGGCGAGCGCGCAGCTCGAACAGTTCGCCAGGCATGCGGCACGGCTCGAAGAGCGCACCGGGACCTGCATCCATCTCGACCTCGAGCCTGAGCCGGGTTGCATGCTTGACACCTCGCGCGACGTGACGGGGTTCTTCGACCAGGTCCTTCGCCAGCGAGCCGGCGAGCCAGACCTGCGCCGGTACATCCGGGTCTGCCACGACACCTGCCACGCCGCCGTCATGTTCGAGGACCAGGCCAGCGTGCTGCAGGCGTATCGCGATGCCGGGGTCCGCGTCGGCAAGGTGCAGCTCTCGAGCGCGATCGAGTGCCCGTCGAGTGATCGCGCCTTCCGTGCGCTGCGGCACTTCGATGAGCCGGTCTACCTGCACCAGACCTGCGTGCTCGACGGCGCCGGTGAACGGCACCTCTACACCGACCTTGACCGCGCCTTCGACCACGCGCCCGACGGACTCTGGCGCACGCACTTCCATGTCCCGCTCTTCGCCGATCGCATCGGCCAGGGCGGCGTGCTCGGGACCACGCAGGCGGACGTCGTGTCCTGCCTGGCCGCGATCCGACCCGAGGATGGCATCACCGATTTCGAGGCCGAGACCTACGCCTGGGGCGCCTTGCCCATGGACCACCGCATGGCCTCATTGGCTGACGGGATCACGCAGGAACTTCGGTGGGCACGCGAGCGCATGGTGGAGTGCGGGCTCGTCGGCTGACTCGGCTGGGCACGGATCGAACCACAGGGAATCCCGGCGTGCGCGGTAGGCTCCCGACATGGCGAACGGAGATCGCACTCGACGCAAGCAGGATGATGAGCAGCCTGGCCTCTTCGACCACATCGTGGCGGCCGACCTCGAGGGCATCGATCCGCCCTCGATGGACAGTGTGCCTGAGGTGCAGGTGCATGAACCCGCTGCGCCAGCGCCGGGACAGACACTCTCAGCGTGGGGCGATGAGGACCCTTCTCTCACCGCGCCGCGACCAGCCGAACCCGTCGATGCATGGGAATCGGTCGAGCCCAAGCCTGAGGTGATCGCATCCATGGAGGCACCGGTCGACGAGCCACCGACACACGCCATCGCTGCAAGCATCGTCGAGCCCGTCGCTGAACCTGTCGTTGAGCCCGTCGCTGAACCCATCGCTGAACCTGTCGTTGAGCCCAGCGCCGAGCCGATGGCGCTCAAGGAATCGATCGAGCTCATCGAGCCTGGACAGGCCGTGGATGCTCCGGGAGCCGTGGAGCTGGCCGAAGTCGTTGATGCAGTGGAGAGCGTTGAATCGACACAGGATCCCGAACCGATCGAGACCATCGAACCCATCACCGCACCCGTGGCCGATTCGCTTGCCGAGGCACCGGTGTTCCGCCGCGTCGAACCGAGCGACACGAGCGGCCGCGCTCCTGTCATCGCCCTGCACGGGATGCCCAGCCGGCGCATCGAGGCCAGCGAGGAGATGCCGGTCGACACCGCAACTCCGGTTCGCGCCATCGCCGTAGAGCCTGCACCGCAGGCCATGCCGCTGCCGCGTCACGGCATCTGGGCGTGGCTTGAACTCACGCGCATCTCCAATGTGCTGACCGTGGCGACCAACGCCATGGTCGGACTGTGGGTCGCGCATCTCCTGGCTGGCCAGGCGACCATCGAGCGTTTCATCGATTGGATGCCGCGGCACGTCGGCGTCGTGGCGGGCATCTGCCTGCTCTACCTCTTCGGAATGGTGCTCAACGATCTGCTGGATCGTGATGTCGATGCCCACGAACGCCCCAGCCGCCCGCTGCCCAGCCGCCGTGTCGGGCTGCGTCCCGCGATCCTGCTCGCTGCAACGCTGGTGTCGACCGGTGTCTGGCTGGTCGGCGGCGGATCGTTTCCGATTCCCGGCCTCGCCGCGATCGCCGTCGGACTTGCTTTCGGCAGTTTCGCCAAGGGCCAGCGCAACGCGATCCAATGGCTCGGTGAGGCATGGGCCGTGGTCGGCGTGGGTGCGATCCTCTGGAACTGGCTGGACCACTGGCGTCATGCCGACCTGCGTACGCCGTGGGGCTTCGAGGCGGTTCTGCTGCTCGTCGCCACCATCGTGGCCTACTCGCTCCTGCATCGGAACTGGCGCGGCAGCGTCGTGCTGATGGGACTCTGCCGCGCGCTGGCATATTGGTGCGCCACGCTGTCGGTCATGAGCGTCTCGGGCATGCAGTACAACGGCTCTTCGATCAGTGCGTGGGGGCTTGTGCTCTTCC
>Ga0315905_10001920_pt1 | contig 22048 bp, 27 predicted proteins | sample LakEriMetagenome_5_FD_203522 | JGI IMG/M metagenome (GOLD analysis project Ga0315905, IMG submission 203522) | Freshwater fungal communities from buoy surface, Lake Erie, Ohio, United States - Buoy 4 MA121 | ecosystem: Environmental > Aquatic > Freshwater > Lake | place: USA: Lake Erie, Ohio...
ACTGTTTGGCTGTTCACCACAATGCCATTCAATGCAACAGGAACTGATGCTTGAAACTCACCAGTGCTTGGTTTGTACAACAGCTTCGCGTTGCCTGTGAACAGGGTTGAGGCTGTTCCCGTTGTGGCGTTTGCAAACAGTGGGAAGACGTTGGTTGCTGTGCTTGTGTCGTTGCTCAGTGCCGCACCGCCCACAGAAGCCCATGCAGTGCCGTTGTAGCCCTCAAACTCAACTGTTGTGGTATTGAAGCGCAACATACCGCTTGCTGGTGTAGGACGCTGTCCAGTGGTTCCCTTGCTGATTAGTAACGCGCCGGTTGAGGAGAATGTGGAATCCAGCGTAGCAGTCAATGCGCCGGTCACTGCAACAGTACCAGTAACCGCCAATGATGTGCCATTCCAAGTCAGGTTGGCAGAGCCGCCCAAAACGCCACTGTTATTGAATTGAACTTGAGTGTTTGACCCTGCTGCATTCGCAACCGTTGAACTGGTCTTGATGAAGTCAACGCCATTCCAGGCACAAACAGCAGACTCACCTGCAATGATCGTGACACCCGTTGTTGGACCAACGCCTACTAGCTTGATTGATTGGGTGCTGGAGGTCTTGTTGATGACCACATAAGTCTTTGACTGCGCTGGCGCAGTAATCGTGCGCAGGGTTGTCCCACCCGCCGTCCACAGAAGAATCGCCTGCCGGGCCTGGTTTGCAGCCCCGGAAGTCGTTGTCAGGGTTACGTCCGCATCGGAACTAAGTGTGGTAGTACCGGCTACGGCCGTGTCTAAAAGGCCAGTAATCTGGTCGTTGACTGCTGTTCCCCAGGTATTGGCTTCCGTCCCTGTAACGGGTTGGGCTAGGCCAAGAAGGGTGGTGTAATTGATTGTCATCTTGTTTTCCTCATGCCGCTATGCGCGTCCACACGTTTGTTTGTGCATCATTAACTTCGACCCAACCAGGAGACTGTGAATCATTGACATTTTGCCAGTTAACTGTTTGACTGTCATCAACAATTGTCCAAACCAGAACTCCGCCAACCTGGCCAATCCCTTGTACGCCTGTGACGTTGACTTGAGCGCCGATACCGACCGATACCGACCCAACGCTGCCCGTTGCCGAGAGGCCCACAACCGTGACAACTTGCACGGTTTCGACCACAACGCTTCCAACATTCGCTGTCGCTTCAACGCCGGTAAGGGAGACATTGGCGTCTCCAGCAAAGTCAACCGAGCCAACTTCTCCTGTTCCCTCGACCCCAGTAGCGAAGACGTCCGCATTCGCAGCAACTGTGGTCGCTCCAACAAAGCCTGTGGCCTCAACGCCTGTGAGGACGACACTTGCTGCGATGCTGACAGAAACCGACCCAACTTGACCTGTTCCAGATACCCCTGTGAGCGATACATTAGCTTCGCCCGTGACTGTTGCCGCCCCGACAAAGCCCGTGGCAGACACGCCTGTGAGCGATACGTTGGCATCTGCATTGACCGTGACGGAACCAACCTGTCCTGTGGCAGACACCCCAGTGAGACTGACATTGGCCTCTCCAACAACAGTGGCCGTACCAACAAAGCCGGTGGCTGAGACGCCGGTAACACTGACATCTGCATTTGCAGTGACGGTAACTGCGCCAATTTGTCCTGTTGCAGAGACCCCTGTGACATCGACATTGGCGTCCGTTGCTGCTGTGACCGAACCAACCTGACCTGTTCCAGACAGCGTGACCGCACCCTCACCCCATGGGGCCTCACCCCAGGCTTGACTGCCAAATCCACCAAGTGCAATCCGTACATCGGCCACTTACGCCTCTTAGGCAATACGAAGTATTGCGTTTGTCGCGTCAGCAGTTGGAAAGATGATGGTGAAAGTGCCCGCACTAGAGCTCTTTGAGCCACCAAAATCAAGAATACATACCGAAGGGTCACCTGCGGCACTGTCGTTGTAAATCATCGCACCAAAGGCCGTTATCGTGGCACTGGTGAACGACAAATCAGCGAAGTCCGTGAAAGCAGTCGTACCGGAAGACGTTGGTGTTACGTTTGTCAACGTGCCGCCGCCGGCAGTGTATGTGCCCGATGCAGCCACCTCATTGGTAGCAGTGTATGCAGTTGTTGCCGCTGTAAAAGAAGCACTATTGTCATACATGGCCAACTTGAAAGTGTTTCCAGTGCCGGTTGTGAAGTTGTGCACAGCCCTCATCAGTTCCACTTTGAAACTGGTACACATGAAATTTCCTGAAAATGCCATTTTTAATCTCCTAACAAATGAACGAGGTTGGAATGTCCTGCTTCACGCAGGCGGATTGCGATAGTTGCCCTATCTTGGTTTACCGCTTCTTCAAGATAGGCCTTGATTACGGACCGCACAGCGCCTCGAAAAGCTACCGCCTGATCTCGAATTGCTGGATGTGACTCACTTCCAACGTAAATAATCTTCTCAATAGCTCGATCGGCCAACTCGTCCGGAGTCCAGCCACGTCCATTGGTGGTAGCGACGCTTACGCCGCTTAGTAGCACAGGGGATTGGGTGCCTATCATGGTCCAGGTGTCTCCGATTTAAGTTGAACACGTACCATGCCATCACGATACTCATCACGACGGCGACGGCCTTGTTGCTCGATGCCAAGCCCTTGAAGAGCTTGTTTGTAACTTGCGTCAAAGGTGGCCATCATGTCAGGCGGTCCTTTGGTATAGCTGTATGCCTGGATCAAACAGGCATAGAACAGCGCCTCTGGGGCGTTTGTGCTGATCCATGTCGTGTTGTTCGTCGAAGAAAGCTGTGGAGGACGATAGATATAGCCCATTTCCGCAACAAACGCAGCGTTTGGAGTCGGGGCAATGTAAAAAGTGTTCTGGTCCCACACGGAATAGTATTTTGGAATCCCTGTTGTGGCACCGTTTGGCCAATACTCTTTCATGAAGGACGTATCGCGAAAGTCCAAGAAGATTTGGTCCGTACCTGATGTGATCATCAAGTAGCGATGAGTCAAGATATCACTGGGAGCAGACAAAAACTTGTTGCCACTGGTCATATTGCCGGTCACTTCAAGCTTAAAGACATCCAAGTCGATGTCTCTCAAAATTCTGTTCTCTGCAAAAGTAATGAACGTGTTTATTACCGCCGGAGTAAAGACGTTCGCGTCCACTTCGGTGTAATTTCGTATGTTTGTTACAAGTTCATCGTATGTCATGATGTTTGCACCGTTACAGAGCCTACCACTCCTTGAGCAATCAAGGCCTTATCCTCTATGTAGGGACGCATGTCATTCGTATTTCTCGCCGTTCCAAAACTCTGAAAAGCTGAAAAACCAGGTGCACCTACAAAGACAGATACAGGTTCAATTCTATCTGGCCTTGGCTCATAAAGGGCAATTGCATCCCCTCTATATTTCAAAGGCTCAAGCTGTGGTTCCTTGGGCTCGTAATCGTCCGGGCAAACCTTAAATCCACGCCAGTTCTTGCGAAGCACGTTGTACTCATATCGCTGGCCGCAGTAATCACACAGGCCATATGAAAATTTACCTGTTGCGAAGGCCATGCGTTACACCCCTAAGTCAGGAACGAAGTTAACGCTGGCAGTATCTCTGTCTTCCATCGCGGCGCGCAAGAAATCTTCTTCGTAAATAGTCTTGAGCGCGCCTGTGCGCTCGGGGGCGTACTTCAAGGAGATGTAGTACGCCAGTCCTGATGTCAGGCATGGCAAAAATCTGAAGTTGACGTCTGATGTGTTGGTGTACGCACCAGCGTCTTGGATACGGCGAATCCTGTAGTACACAAACGTGTAGTTTTGGTCCGCCGCAGGATAGAAAAACACCTTTGGCACGTTTGTTCTCTGTACATAGTACTGAGCGGGACGTGCTTGAGTTGTTTTGTCTGGGATATTTAAATATTCAGAGCGACTGATGCGGTCAATTGTGATATCAGTCAAAATGCCCTGGGAAGGGTCTCGAATGACAGCAGACAAAACGTTAACAGTGTCTGTGGCCAACGATATCTCATTGATACCCTGCGTGATGGCATAGGTGGCTTGTTCAATCGTCCAAAGGTTGAGGCCCCTGTTTGCCCAATCCAAAAACAACAGATTGAGAGAGCGACGCGCAGACTTGAGCTGGTAGCCGTTCGTGCCACGTATGCCGCATCTCTCAAATGCCTCTTCGATCAGGTCGTCAATCGACAGATCAAAGGTTGTTGTCCCTGAAGTGGTCATTTAGCAGGCTCCGCCCTTCATCATCTTCTTGACTTTGCCGCCCTTCATCATGCCCATGGCCATTTTCTTATGTTGATTGATGGCCATGCCACCTTTTTTCATCATAGGAACGCCAGTAGTTTTGCTTGGTTCAGAGATCATTTTGTTTGCGGGGCCGCTCTCGACAGCACCACCGCCGCGCACTGCGCAGCCCATTCCACGTCCAGCCATGTTATTTCCCCTTTTTCATTGCACGGCCTTTAACGTCGGCCGTTTTACGCTTCACGGCACGGCCCATCTTGTCGGCCATGTCAGAATTCTTCATCATGGAGCCATCAGGCATCTTGTGCATGCCCGCCGCTCCGCCTTTTTTCATTTTGCCAATGTTGTCAGCAGCGAAAGCCGGAACTTTCTTGCCATTCTTCATGACCATCTTCATCTTTGTGGTTGTCGCCATCACTGCTCCTTACTTTGCTTGTTGAATAAGTTGATCAATTTTTGCTTCAAGACGATTAAAGCGTTGGTCGATGTGGTCAGTAACTCTTTGCACTTCTGAATTAGTTGCGTAATCACGGGCAATCTCCTCGCGTGTTTTGTTTAACAAAATGTCTATCCGCTTGAGCTCGTCAAATTTTTCACGAATGAAAAACCACAATCCGCCAATTGCGGCAGATAAAACGGCGGACCAGATTAAGTTAATGTCCATCAGCATTTCCATCTTGCTAGGGCAGCCGCCTTACGGGTAGGCTTGCCTTTTTCATCTTTCATTGGCCCCGGCATACCGGACATTCGAGCGCAAAAAGATTTTTTACGCGCGCCGCCTTTAGGCTGGGGGGCTTTCAAATTACTTCCTGTTGCTGCGTTGTATTTAGCACGGCCTTTGGCAGTCAAACCCGCCCCTTTGGAGGTGGGCAATTTCTCGCCGCGACCAACCGAAAGGGAGGGCGCTTTCTTGGCCATTACTGCGCGGCTCCACCATAGAAGAACAAGGTCACGCTGGTAACTTCAACACCAGAAACATCAATAAACACTCCTGAGTCAAAGACAATTCCCATATCCGGAAGGATAAGGTCAGTGGCTCCGGCCGCAGCAGGCGTATTGATGGTCAGCAAGGCTGTGCCTGCGGTAGTGCTACCGTTCTTTAGGGTAAAGGACGCGGCTGTAGCTGTATTTGTGAAATAAATACCGGCTACCCTTGTGCGACCCCCAATTGCATGGCCATCGGCAGTCTTTGTGACTGCCTGAATATTGCTGTTGCTCATGCTATCCTCCTATTAGGAGGCTTGTGTGAAAGTCACACCAGCGGCAACCGCACAATACGCCTTTGCAAACCAGGAAGTTCCGTCGCTGATCACAGTGACCATGTCGCCTGCGACCGCTTGGGCATCTACAAAGCTGATGGTGTCATCGGCAGTACCAGTATCACCAGCAGCACCGGAGGCAGGATATGCCTGGCCCTTGATAATGTTTGCGCTGGATGCAGTCACGATGGTGTAGCTTGCACCAGAAGGAGCAGCTTTGACAATGAATGTGAACGCTACACCGGCAGCGGGTGCAGGCAAAGTTGTAGCAAATTCAGTGGCGGAATTCAAAAAGAATGTAGTGCCGGATTGTGCTGCGGTCAGGGTTGAGGCAGCGGTCAATTCAGTATTTGCAACTGTTCCAGTTACGTTACCGACTACGTTGCCAATGAGATTCCCAATAAAGCCGTTTGTTGACGTTACTGGGCCGGAGAAGGTAGTTGATGCCATGTCTATTTTCCTTACATGCAAGTTGGGGCGTATCTGTCTGCATGTCGTCAGCCGGGACTGTCAGATACACCGGAGAACCCCGGAATGTGCTCAATATACACCAAAAGAAAAAGGGGCACAAGGCCCCTTTTTCCGTTTACTCGACCATTAGGCCGCGCCAGGCGAACCGAACATGCCGCGTGGGTCACTGAAGCCGAAGCTATAGCGCTCACGTGCCTTGTAACGGACGTTGCCGGTGTCGAAGTCGCCTTCAAAGCCGGTCTTCAGGGACACACGTGTGAACATCTTCATGCCGTTAGGTGCGTCAGTCTTGATGAAGTACGCATCTGGGTCGGTCAGGAAGTTGTTGACTGTGTAGCCTTGAGGCACCATGCCCATGTTGCGAATGGCGTTGATGTCGTTGTCCGCAGTTCCGGTACGCAAAGTGGATTTCAAAATGCGATCTGCGGTAAATTGCAGTTCCTTGGGAACAATCAACTTCAAGCCTTGAACAGCGATCTTCAAGCCACGCTCATCGGTGAACGCAGAGATGTCGATCAGTGACTGCTCCAAGGAGGTCTCAGACAAGTCCGCTGGGGTTGCCAGTGTGTTGGACAAGTTAGGACCACCCAAAGTGGGGTGAGCAGTAGAACACAGAGCAACACCGTCGCCACCGATAGAGGTAGTGAAAGCACCGTTCAGGATGGCAGCAGCTTTGATCTGCTTGGTTTGCGCCATAGAGCGTGCCAAAGCACGTGTATAGCGAGCGCCAAGGCGGTCATAGAGGTTGTCCTCTACGGCTTCTTCAGTCAAGGAGAAGGCCAAAGCAATGGTCTCGTGTGTGTAACGAGCTGTGTAGACCTCTTGCGCCTGGTCGTACGCGACGCCAGAGCCTTCAGTTTTCACAGGGGCTTCACCAAAACCCGATTCCATCACCTCTTCTTCAAACGCGCGGTCTGAAGATTCGATTGAATAGATTTGGGTGTGTTGGTTTTCGTAGTTTTTATACTCGAGGCCGAACAAGGCGTTTAAGCCTGGCTCAAGTTCCTTAACGAGTTGTGCGCGGGAAATTGCCATTTATGTTCTCCTTAAGTACTAAAGCCTGGCGTACCAGTGCTGCCGTACATGTGCTCGTTGATCTTCACAACGAGAACGGCGTATTGGCCCATCTCGTTACCAGGAACATTCCACAGGCCGACTGCTTTCAAATTGGCAGTAGCGTTCTCTGTGAAAGTGCCACTCATGGTCATATTGGACACACCAGTGGTGGTGCTACCAGTGGTGCTGGCAGTGATGTCAGCGTTGGTACCAATATTAGTTTGAGTAGGGGTTCCAGCATTTTGGATGATGAACAACTGGCTGGGATCATCAATAACATCAGCGATGATTTGACCGCTGGTGATATTGACAGAACCGGGATAGTAGTTCTTCCATGTAGGCTTGCCAGTGGTGGGATCGATATAGCTTACGCCATTCAAAACGCCAACAGCAACCGTATGGTCCGTGTTGTTGAATTTGACAAGATAACCATTGTCAATGGTCACCAAGTCGCCTTGGAAGATTGCTCCGGACTGGTTATCGTTAATCAAGTATCCGTACTGTTTTTGACCGCCAGTAGCAGAGAGATTACCGAGAGGACGCAGACCAAAGGGCTTGTTTACATTTGCCATTTGATAATTCCTTTAAAAAGATTATTCGGCAGCCTTGGGGCCGCCGAAGCTGACTCGAGATTGCCGTGTGGGGCGTTGAATCTTCATTGAACTGTGAGCATTGCTCTTCATCAACTCATTATCAGCCGCCTGCATTTGATCATTCGCACGCTGTTGGTAATACGCATTACGCTCTTGTATGTTCTCTTCGGGAATACGTGCCAAGAGAAGACCTCCCACGCTGATAACACCAGCATGTCGGCCGTCTTCAACAGATGGGACAGGGAAGTCAGGATATTCATCCGCACGAACAAGCTCATAACCCTCGCGGATTTTGCCTGCTACGTTTGTACGATCTTCCTGACCTGCAATCTCTGCACGAATCCATCTGTGCCGTGTTCCCTCCAGAGGAGGAGGAGCATCCAGTCGAGAAGGAGGAGCCCAGGGCTTACGGCGTGCTTCGCTGTCACGAGTGTTCGCGCTGCGAGATTCACGATTTAAAGTAGGTACAAGCTTGTCTGTCATCTCTTACTCCTTAACGTACTTGGCGTATTCCTCAAGAGGAACGCCCAATTTTTTGGCCATCGCAACTTGACTCGGTGAGAGTCTCACAGTGCGGCGTGCTGAACTATTCACTCCCGATGAACGGGTTGCAGGAGCCACCGATTGCACGTTTCTGGTGGTACTGTTGTTTTGCGCTTGAGGAGAAAATTTCCGTGGATAAGTGCTTCTCATGCGTTTATCGAGCTCATCATAATACTCATCTGACGATCCGTCAAATCCCTCGTTGATAACGAGTTGCTTGTGGATGCCCCAGGCGGTATTGGTCATGACCGTGTCCTGGCCATACCATGAGTTCTTCTCCATCCAGTCTTCCAGCTTCGGGTCTATCTGAGCGGGTTGCTGGTACTGGGGTTGTTGTTGATACTGAGGCTGCGCTTGCTGGACAGGCTGATTCTGTTGCTGTTTTACGTAAACTTCGCGGCGCTGATTCTCTTCGGCCACCTGGCGCTGCTCGTAAATCAAGTCGGTCATGCGCTGATTGGCTTCGGTCTCAGTGTCGATGTCGCCCTCTTCGCGCGCTTTACGGATGATTTGCTTCAAAGCCACAACCTGGGTCTCAATGCGGCCCTTGGCTTCGTGCAAACGTTCCTCGTCAGTGTGGAACATCCGCTGTTGCATCTGTTGCGCTTGCGCTTGCACGCCCTTGGCGTAGGCAATGGCAGCCTCTTCACGGCGTTGTGTCTCGCGCAGGCGAGCGGTCAGCTTGTCAATACGCTTTTTGACGCTCTCGCTGTACTGGTTGAGCTCACTGTCAGGCTTGTCAGCGTCGCCGTTGTTTGTTTCAACATTGGGGGCCTGCTCCTGCTCCTGTACTTTTGGAGACTGGCCGTCCTCGCCCATGTCAATGTCTACGGGCTCTTCGCCTTCACCCAACTTAAATTCCAATTCTTGCTGTTCATTCATACTTGGCTCCTTACATGTGCAGAATATCTTCAGGGCTGTTTACAACCCCAATGATTTCGTCGTCGTTGAGAATTCGGATTTCTCCACCATCAATCTGGATGCGAGAACCTGCGTATCGACCAAAAATAATCCAGTCACCTTCCTTGCACCACGCTCCATCGGGAAACTTTGATTCGTCCGCGTAGGCCAGGGCTCCCGTCTTCAAGACGTAGCCGCAGTTGGTTGCAAGTTGGGTTTTTCTCTGGGTTTCTTCGGCCAAGACGATGCCGCCTTTGGTCTTTTCCGCGCCACGATAGGGCAAGACGGCGATGCGCCAGCCTGTGGGGGTAGGGATGCGGTCTCGGACAGCTTGTTCAAGCTTCTCGGGATTGAAACCCTCGTCCGTATACGCATCATCAAGGCAAGGGCCTTTTTGTTCCGCCTCTTCGCGCCACTTGCGCTCTAAAGCAGTCAGGTCCATTTCAACTTCCATGGTCATCTCCTCTGTGGTTAAAAATCATCGGTAGTCCTTTGTGACAAGAGGTCACGAACGGCTTGATCGGCAAGTTTTAATCCTTCGAGGCGACCCATCATGAAGCGATATCGCTCCATATCAGTGATGGTGCCATTCAAAATGATAGCCTCCGAGTCTTCTCGGAGCTTTCTTAATTCTGTGACAACGGCTTCTGCAAATTCGAGCATGGTATTTCCATGAAAAGCAGGTGGTACAAGGCCCCACCCGTTGGCAAGTGCTTACGTCTCAGTATATCTCAACCGGACGGTTGCCGTCTTTCTTCTTTACGACCATGAAAGCGCCACCCTTCTTGGCCTCCTTCGGCTTGCTAGGCCTGTTGGATTTACCAGCAGTGGAGAGAGCAATCGCGACGGCCTGTTTCACCGCTGCGGACTTGTTCTTCGGCTTGCTGGTTCCAATCTTTCCTTTTTCTTTGTACTTGGTGACCATCTCACCAATATTGGAGCTTACTGTTTTACGACTTGAGCCTTTTTTAAGCGGCATTTCGGCCTCCTTGAGCGGGTGGTGTGTTCTGTGTTGCATTCATGCGCTCTCGGGCCACGCCGGCTCGCAGTTGTGCAATGTTCTCTTGTGACTTTACACGATTTTGCTGTGCCTGAGCATTCTGCGCAATCTTTTCTTGGTCGAGTGCGAGCTTCTGTTGATCCAACGCAAGTTTCTTGTTGTCGTTCTCGGCACGCTGTTGCAGTTCCTGCTTCTTGAGCTCCACCAGTGGGTCGCCCTGCTCTCCAGACAACTGGTTTTGCATGTCCCGAACCTCTTGCATGAACAAAGCAACCTTCAACGCCACCATGCCCTCCTTTTGGATAGGAGAGACAATGCCGTCCGGGTCAGTGCCGTAGTTCTGGAACAGTTCTGCCTCCACAGCTTCCTCCGCCTTGAGTCTCACGTGGTCCAGGATGTGCTTTTGCAGTGCCGTTGCCGCCATGGGGTTGGCCTGGAGAATGGGAGACAGGCCCATCATCAGGTGACCGGCAATGTGCGCGTCATGCTGCTGACCAGCAAAGGCTTTCAAGCGCATGTTGTTGAGCACGTCGCTGTTTTCACTGGCCGGGTCCTTGGGCATCTGGGTGTTTTGCGGCAACAAGATGCCGTCGATGTCCCGGACATTGAGCGCAGAGTACACGCGGTAGTACGCTTCGTACATGTCATGCATCTGTGGCGCGCTTTGAGCCATCTGCAACTGCGTTTGGGCCAAGGTAATGCGCTGGGCAGAGCTAAAGATGTTGGGATCAGCAACAGGCAGCACCGCCACCATGTTGTTGAAGTCCTTCTTCTTGATTGAGCGCGCGCCACCGGGTACATCGTACGGATAGTTGTCCGGCATGTACTCGCCAAAGCCCTTGGCAAGCATCTTGAACTCAAGACCTTGGGCATAGTGCAGGCGTTTGTGGATTGCCGACATGACAATCGAGCCACGCTCAAGCAATGCAAGGGTTGTTCCGACCTGTGCGTTTTGATTGGCGTCGCCAACCTGCATGTCTGCGGTGCTGGCCAGGCGTTTGCCCGCGTCAACCAAGAATCCAAGCAATGCAAACAAGGCTTGGCTCGGTTCTTTGTAGGGCAAAGGCAACAAAGAGGCCTGAAGTTCCGCGCCACCAGCGTCAATGTCTCGCCATTCGCCTGGTTGGATAGGACTATCGTTGTCCGCGATCCGCGCGCCCTTGGCCTTGAAGCCAGCAGGCAAGTTAGAGAGCGTTCCCGCGTCCAGAAGCTGGCGCAGAGCACTGGTTGCGCCCTTAGACAGGCCACCAACCATGTGAACAAAGCCCATGCCGTACGCGCCAAGGCCTTCGACCAGCACGTAATGCACAAAATAGTCCTTGCGCACCTTCAATTCGTCGTCTTCGCTCCAGTTTCTACGTACGCCAACCACTTGCAGGCTGTCTTCAAGCATGGTGACGACGTATGGCAAGCGAATTTTGGTAGGTTCGCCGTCTTCGTCCTTGTCTTCAAAGCCAGGGATGTCCAAATCCACTTGCATTTCCAACAAAAACACTTCTTCGACGTCGTCTGTAGGCTGCACACCCACAACTTTGTCCACGGCTTCTTGAATTTGCGTGGTGTCAGGCAGCATCGTCTGCGATTCAACGTCCACATCCAGGTATTCGCCGGACACAATGCGCTTTCTGAACTCATTTGAGTCCATTGCAATGCGGTGCGTGATCCGTGGGCACTGGCTCATGACGCTTGAGCCGTTGTACGGGATGTAAACATCGTCGGCCAAGCACAATTTGGAGACCATGCGGCCCAATTGGCGGTCGTAATACACCTTCTTGAACGAGGAACCGCCGTATCCAGTGTAGAAAAGCAACTGATCAAACTCAGGTGTGTACTCTTCCATCACCTGGGTGATCTGGTAGTTCATGAAATCTTGCACGCGAGAGGCCTGTTGAGCCTTTTCTACCGTCTCACGGCCGACGATTTGCGTGCGAACAGGGCCGCCAGCAGGCATTAATTCCTTGAATGCCTGTGCCTGGAACTGCACGATGGCCTCTGTCAGCATTGGATGGGTCGCGCCCGACGCGCCCCTGAATGGCTTGGTGCGTTCTTCAAGCTTTAAGCCCAGCAAGTCCATGCCCTTGGAGTACATCTGCTCCCAGTCAGAGCGTGAAGACTTGTCAGCCTCGAACATCGCGCCGACATCCAGGGCGATCTGGCTCAAGTCGTCCTCATCAATGACCTCGGCCAAGTTGGCGTAGAAGTCAACTTCATCGGCATCGTCTTCACTCATGTTGATAACAGCACTGCCGTCGTCTTCCAACACGATCTCGATGTCGGGCATCTCGTCCTCATTGTCGATGACGATGTCCAACTGAGGGGCTTGATTTACTGCTTTGTCTATGGGCATGGGTTTTCTTTCTTATGGACGGGGACGTCCAGACAAGTCCATCTTAAACTCTTCCAGTTTGGGAGTCAGATAACTATCGCTCTCTGCGATCTTATCCGGTTTAATGTAGGTCTTCAAGAAGGATAACACTTCGTTCTCTGCGTCCTTAGGAGCAACGTTACCTGTCTTAGCTCCATTGCCTTTGACCTGTTTCACGATGGTACTCATGGGCCCTAGCTCACGGCCTTCGGCTTTTGCGCGCACAATGTCGGACTCGGAGAGTACGCGGCCCAGTGGTCCTGTGTATGCTTTCTCCACCTGGACAGTAGTGAACGGCTTGCCTTTTGAGTCGCGCAAAGTGTAGACCTGTACCTCTTCGCCTTCCTTGAAGCGGCGGTATTCCTTAGGTCCATAAGCGCCTCCCTTGGCATATCCGCCAACAGAGTGTCCAATGTATGCGCCTTCAATCGCAGTGGCTTCGTTGTCAAGGATACGGTGCCAAGTGAAGTTCTGTCCGTCTTTTTCAAAGTTCATCAACGGCTCGCTCAGGCCCTGCTTCCAAGTTTTTTCTGGAATACGCTTTCCACTCTTTACAGCGTTAACCAGGTTCTGCGTATTGAACATGTCCAAGTTGTACCTGGCCGAGTTCTTAACCACGTCTTCAAAACGCATTTTGGTAATCTCTTTTGGAGACAACGTAGCCAGGTACTGGTTAATGTTCCTTGGTGACAACAAGTCCTCAAGCGCGCTCTTGTACGGCATGTCAATGTCATAGATCGGCTCGCTCGTCTGAATTGCTCTCTTGATATTTTCAGGCACAACACCCGGTACTTTGGTTTCGCCTATACCAAGTTCCTTGTATATGCGATTAATCATGTTTGATTCTTCGGGAGGCTGCTTATACAGGTTGTACAGTTCCTTGTATTCGTTCGGTATGTAGTTGAGCAAGTCGTTGGACGCTTCTCCACCCCGTGGTCCTGTCAGGGATATCTTGGGGTTAATGAGGTTGGGGTCCATCCCGCCTGCCACCATCTTCTCGGTCACGTCCTCTGCCAATTGAGACTCGAGTTGACGGCCTCTGTCTCCCATGGTAGATGGGTAGGCTGGGTCAAAGAGAGGCTCTTTGGTATTGAAGGCCAGTCCTTTCAGTCCCGTCATCTCATCGTAGCGACGCGTCAAGTCTTCCAACGCCTGTGGGTACTTGGGGTAGAACCTTGACTCTCCAGTTACTGGATCAACACGAGTCTTGCCTGCGCGTGTCTGCTCAATTGCATAGTCAGGAATCTGCTTTTGCAGGGCAGGGGTGCGAAGCTGGCCACTGATGATTTGGTTAAATATAGGGTCACTTGGTGTGCCGTACTGACGTGTGAAATAGTTCTGTGCCTTGGAGCGCCAGAAGTTTTCAATGGCATCACCCATCTCGTTGGACAAGCCTGAGATGCTTGGGTTTGCACCAGCGTCAATCATCTTGTCTAATTTAGAAATAGGAGCATTGCTCTTTCCCGTTGACTGCACGCCGGTGAACGTCGTGCCGCCGCCTTCGGGGCGGACAGCAAAGGCTGGCTGTGGTGTGATGCCGCGCAGTGGCCCTTCATTGAACATGCCGCGCTCGACCTGGCGGGCAGCTTCCTTGCCAAGGTACTTTACCGCCGGAGTAGCCACTTCCTTGAGCATCCTTGCCGCAGGGCCTACCAGTGCCGCATTTCCTGCGACAAAGCCTTGCTCTGCCCGGCCAAGAATCTCTTTGCGCTTAGGGTGAAAGACACTAAATTGATTGGCCACTTCATCGGGCGGTGTACCAAGCAACGCGCCCTGAATGAACGCGTATGTCTGGGGGTCAGGAAGTTGATTGATGTCACGCTCGGTTGCAAGCTTTCTAGACTTAGCGCCTTGGCGTTGGATGTTTGTGTTCATCACAGGTTGATACCTGTTTAGCTCGGCTTGGTCAGCGGCTAATCGTTCGATCTGCTGAGGCGTGAGCCGTTCTCCGTCAGGGGGCGAACCATCAGCGCGTTTGACAGGGCCCTGCGAGCCATACCTGCCCACCTTGTCTGACATGCCCGCAGGTTTACCGGTAGAAGCTTTCCCAGGGGATATCCCCTCTCGTGCCTGAAGCGCCATCTGACGCACGAGCGCCAGCAACTCTTCTTGGCTCTTGGACTTAGATGCAAGCTCAATACCTAAGCGGTTATTGTGGATGTCTTGCGTGTAGTCGGGAGACTCTTTCATCATGCCCATCTTTGAGCCAATAAAGCGAATGGGAGAAGTCTTAAGCTCATGCATCTGCCCAGCAAGTTCAGCGGTACCTGGGCCGTACTTGCGTGCCAAGGTAGCTGCGGCCAACATGTGTCTTGCCGAATCTTGTCGGTCATACTGGCCGTCTTCTTCAGGGAACATGTTTGCTGACTCTTGACGTGCATAGTCAGACACGCCGTACAGGCCAGGCAAATCTTCCTTGTCCGCTTCACCGCCTTTGGCCATGCCCGCTGGCTGGACAGGGGCCAATGGATCAAACCCTCCTAATTGTCTTTTTAAGGTGTCCCCTAGATAATATTTTTCGTATTTGTTGTACTCGTCTTCAGTAAGGAAGCGGCGGTTGTCCAAATTATTGTCCTTAATATATTTTTCTACCTTCGGGACTTCTTTAATATCCCGCAAGCCTGCTAAATGCAAGTCATTAACTGTTGACCAGTTGCCGCTGTTCAAAAAGTCCTGTACAAAAGGCTGCGCGTCTTCTGCTATGTAGCCATTAACCTGGCCTTTAATCTGGTTGATGCTAGGAGGCAGTTCGCCTACTACTTGATCTGCTGCTTTTTGGAAACTGTCCATCGGGCTAGGGGGACGGGCTCCCGACAATACCCTGTTTTCTGCATAAACGTTTGGGTTTTCAAAATACATTTTCTTGCCCAAAGCGTAGATTTCCTGTAGCTTTTCTTCAGGGATAGAGCCGTCTTGAAGCAGTTCCGCAGGAAAACTATAATTTTCTCCACGTGCGCGGGATTCAAGGCCGTAAGTGACATAGTCCAGAGGATGTTTTTCCTTAACCGTTTCAACTGTTGTATACCTTTTTCCCTGGTCGTCGGCCAACGAATAAACCTTTACGTCCCCGCTCTTAATGGCTTCCCAGCCGCCATATCCATATCCAGGACTTCCCTTGTTACCTGATTGAGGTGTCCAGTCGGGGTGTCCGGGCGGGGGTTCGTATCCGCGTACGGAGTGGCCCATGGCATCGGACTCCGCAGCAAAGTAGCCAGGCTTGTCCAACTGCATCCACCTGAAGCCTTGCTCTGGATACTGCTTGTAAACAGGCACGCCCTCAAGAGACTGAATTTGGGCCTTCTTCATCTTGTCGGCCATATCCAAGTCATACTGATGCGTAAGACGCACGGCATCTTCCATGCTCAGTCCTCTGAGGCTGTCTGGGCTCAGGCGGCCTGTCGTCAGGCCCTCTTGTAGCACATCAATAATGTGGTTAAAGCCCAAGTCCTCCGGCCCACGTCCTGTATTCATCCCGCTTACCTTGGCAGTGGGGTTTTGCACTGCAAACTCTCCCCCAAACGCCCTAAGGGTTTCATCCAAATCAATCCTATCGGAGTAACCAAATGGGATCATCTCGTTATATGGCCCTACGTTGATTGCGGCGTCGGCTCTGTTCTCCCACGCCTGTCCTCGGTCCGTCTTAGAAATAGGGGCTTGTTGCTCAATAGGTAGGCCGGCAGCTATTCGATTTGCATTTGAAGTTACCTCTGCATTAACCGGCGTGTCAGGAAAAGGCAATATGCCTTCTTCCTCCGCTAACTTGCGTACAGGATCACTCGGTGTTGCCATTTTATTTTTAATGTATGGCGTCAGTTTCTTGTCAATCCACTTGTTCAAGGATTTAGCATTAGCTGGGTTGTCCAAACTCTCTGACTTGTACAATGGCCTTACAAAGTTCTCTACGCTTTTTCCCCCCTTCATCCAATTGCCGCCCTCTTCTTTGATGATGCTGGGAAAGAGGGATGACTCTTGTTCCGGGAACAACGATCTCGCACTGGACGGGACTAGGTTATCTGCAGAGGACGCGCCTTTCTTTGCGCCAGACTTTAATGCCTTGCTGACCAATCCACCGAACTGAAAGGTTCTTGCCATCAAGGGGCCCGACTTCTCTAGGGTAGGCTGATCAAACATCACCGTATTAAAAGTGGGCTTCATCAGGCCCTTGCCTGCTCGTTGTGCTGCTTGGGCCTTGAGCTTGTATGCCTTTTCCAAAGCATCGTATTGCGAGCGAGCACTCGCAATCTGAATTAATTTGTCTTGTTCCGTTTGCGGCGCACCGAGTTCAGGAATGGCAGGATATAGGCCGGAGATGTCCAGGCTCATTTCCTTGGAACGCTTTGACTTGCCGCCCCCACCGCCCTTTGTCGATAACTGCTTGAGCATCAGCTTGGCAGTCTTCCTTTCAGGCGCATCCGATTCGCTAGGATACATAGGCGCATACGCCGTGTCCGCCTCGTCGGCCAACAAGAACTGATTCATCGACTCAACCGACTGATCCAAAGACGCATCTCCGCCTTTGGCGTAATACTGGATATCTTCCTCTTCCACCTCGCCGCCCTCAGAGAACATCTGAGGCGCATACTCAGGAGGCTCGGACGATGCAAGACTGTCAATGTCTAACTCATCATCAGGTAAATATTGTCCGTCCATGGTTCGCCCTAACAAAAAGGTGGTGTCAGGACATTTTATGCCCTAATAGTACTCGGGCACAAGGTCTGGCACCGCATCATCTTCGCTGTCATCGGTGTGCAAAGAAATAAAGTTGCCAGAGCGAAAACGCATGAGCGCCTGCGTCGTTGAGTCAACCATGTCGTCATTGTCGCCGTTAGGGAACGCGGCGCACTCTTCAACCAAGGCTTCTGCCCATTCACGGTCCGGGGCCCATACCATGCCGGCCTCGAGTATCGGAGCCACAGAGTTGGCGCGGCTGATCTTGTCAGTACCCGCTCGTCGTCCACCAGGCGTGTACATCGTGACAGGGATTCCCATCTTGCGAAGTTCCTGCTGCAAAGTAACACCCGTCGCCTTGGCCTCGATCAGGACATTGTCTGGTTGCCAGTGGTCGTACTCGTCCTTGGCAATTCGCTTGAGTTCAGGGAAGTCCCACCTGCCACGCTTGACGTCAAGCAGTATCAGGTTAGCGCCTGAGTCTTCAGAGGGCTGGAATACGCCCCAGGTCGTGATCACCGAATAGTCAGCCGTCTCCTTCTTGCTGTAAGCAGTGTCGTAAGACTGGATGATGTACTCCACGACCGGCGGCTCGTCCTTTTGCCAGACCTGCCACCACTCACGTTTGAGAATAGCGCCCTCGTCATTGGTCGGTTGCTGTTGCCACTGGGCTTGCCACTTCTGTGGTGACAAGGAGGCCTTGACAGACAACAATTCCTCAACGCCCCAAAAGCCTGGCCATAGGGGTTTACCACTAGGCAGGATAGCAGGAAACTCAATCACCTCCCACTTGTCGGCCTTGTGGCTTGTCTGCTGTTTGATGAGGCGCGCGGTCAGGTCCTTGGTCCCCCACCTTGTCATCACAACGACAATCGCGCCGCCTGGCTGCAATCGCTGACGCGGGCCAGAGGTGTACCACTCCCAGGCGTTGTCTAGTGCAAGCTCCGACATGGCGTCTTGTTCAGAGTGTGGATCGTCAATGATCAAGAGGTCCGCGCCGCGTCCGGTCATTGCACCACCAACGCCGACAGCGAAGTATTCGCCGCCCTTGTCTGTGTCCCATCGGCCGGCGGCCTTGGAGTCAGCCTGCAAAACAACCTTTGGGTAGATTTCCTTGTACTCGTCCGAGTCCATTAGGTTACGGACTTTGCGGCCAAAACGCACGGCCAGTTCGCCCGTGTGGGTCGCTTGAATGATCTTGGTTCGCGGTTTATTGCCCATGATGAACGCCGGCAACAGGTAGGACGCAAACTCAGATTTGGTGTGCCGTGGCGGCATGTTGATGATCAGGCGCTTAAGCTTTCCAGTCATAACGCGGTTGAATGCATCTGCCATTTTGGCATGATGATCGCCAATAATTGCCTCGGGCCAGACGTACTTTGTGAACAACATGAAATCTTTTTGGGCACTCTCCTGTGCCTCTAACCTAGCAAGACGGTACTCGAGCTTAAGGCGCTCTACTTCCATTTCATCGTTTGGTGTGTTCATGCAGGATGTTTCACGTGAAACAAAATAGTTTTGGAATTTGCAAAAATTTTTACACAGAAACGGAAATAAAGCAAAGGGGGCCTATTTTGGGGGCCGGGGGTCCAATTGTGTTTAGAGCCCCACAAACTGTGTGAAATCGGGCTAAAGCCTCCGGTAGGTCCGCCTGGGGGCCAAAAACCGGGGCCCGGGGTTAGTGAGTGCTTACTACCGCTAAAACGCCCGCCGGGACTCTACCCGGCCACCAGGTCGCGGGCCACGGCCCAGGGATCGCGGCCACCAGGGCGCGGATCGCTAACCTGGGCGATCGATACCAGGCACCAGGTCACCGGATCACAAACACCAGGCCACCAGGCGCGCACGTGTAATGACAAACCAGGCAACGGGGACCAGGGCCACCGGCACCAGGTCATCGGCCGGGAGCGGCCACCAGGTCACCGGCCGGGGACCACGGCCCAGGTCACCAGGCCCGCGAATAACTGCGAATGTATGTACGTACCTGGGAGCGAATAACTGCGAACGTATGTACATACCTGGGAGCGAATAACTGCGCGCCAGGCACCACGGCCACCGGCCCGCCAGGCGCGGCCCGTGCAACGGGGCCCGCGTAACTTCGCGCCAGGCCTGGGATTTTTACGTTCACCAGCTGCGCCACCGCAGCGGGAAAAACGCTGCGGGCGCTGCGGGAAAAACGCTGCGGGTTTTCGGTACGGCGGGCGGGTTTTGACGTGAAACGGGGCGCGGACCACGCGCCAGGTTTACGGCCTGGGACCAGGTCCAAAAAACGCATGCGGTCCGGATAAGGGCGGCGGCCACCAGGGGCGCGGCCTGGCGGGTTTCGATACGGGGCGAAAAACCGAAGTAAGCGAAAACGATATAACCGGCGCGAATAAAAAAACCCGGCCAGGTGGCCGGGTTTACGGGGCCAGGTGGCCAGGGTTTTACACGTGCACGAGCTCTAACATGTCACCGGCCAGGGTTTCGAGCTCGACGCGTTCGGAGGTCCACGGGATCGAACGGGCGTACGCGGTGGCACCGGTCACGGCATCCCAAATTGTCTCGATCGGGCGGCCTTCATCGATCACATGCGCGTGCTCGATGCGTTGCGCGACACGGGGCCCAAACCTGGTGGCCAGGAATTTATCCACTTTATCTATCTTGGCCACCTGGGCACCGCGCAAAACCTGGTTAATGTTCCCGGCGGCCGCGTTACTGTAGGCCAACAGGGCCGGGGCCACTTCATCGATAAAACGATCCGGCGCGCTCGCGGTGTGGCGGATCGCGATATCTTCGAGCTCATGAGCTCCCCATACGATCCGGTTCGCGCATACGTAGTCAAACAAAAACGTTTTAACGCGTAACGTGCCCGCGCCGGTTTCTGAATTACTGATAAAAAACCCGCGAGCGAGCTCGCCCGTTTTCCCGTCCCGGCGGCCTGGGAGCTCGATCCGGTTGGTTTCATCGGCCAGGAATACAAACATGTCCCGGTCACCGGCATACAACGTTGTATTTTTAATGTCCACTTGATCCAACGGGCGGCCCCAGGTACCGGGGACTTTGAAATCACCGGTCACCCCGTCCCCGAATCGATCCATTAATTCGCGCACAACGTCATCATTCCAAATGCGGCCATAACGCGGGCCGGTCATCGCGCGGAGCTCAGGCGTCCCATTGTTTGAAAGTAAAACGCCCACGTCCTGGGCGGAGCGGTCAACCTGAAAACCATAATTAAGACAATCGGCGGCCAGGGGAGCGGGTAAGGCGCGAAGATAACCGGCGGGCGCGCCGGTCAACTGCGCGGCCTGGCCAAAGGACCAATGCGTGGGTGAATACCCGTGGCCGTTCGGGCCTTCGATGATCAGGCCCTGGTTATCGTCCAACGGGACGGCGCGAAGCTTACGCGATGAAACCACGGCGGCGCGACTGATAGCGCGCTGGGTTTCAAGCATGGCCAACATACCAGGTAATGAAGTGAAACGTTCTTCGGCGGGACGTGTGGCCCATTGTTTCGAAGCTTGGGAGAGTGTAGACATGATTAATTCCAATTCTAAGTTTCTGATTTACCGGTGACCTACCGGCGGCGGCGGCGGGCTCGCGGCCCGACAATCTGAATTCTACGCGGTAACTTTAAAATAATGAAATTATTTTTTTGGTTATTAGGGAAAGTCCTAATATACGCCCGGGCCACCAGGGCGGCCAGGGCCAGGGCGGGATTAATTAGCACGGCCAACGTCCCCGGCGATGTGGTGGCGCAGTAGCGAACCAGGCGGGAGCGATCGAGCGAACGCGGCCACGGCGGCCACGTCATCGGGCGCGCCGGTTTTCCTGGTAGCGTGCCAGGCGATCGCGGCGTGTCCCTGGCCCGCATAGCATCCGCCGGGATCATCGGCACCGGCGGCCACTTTTCGCGCCTGGGTACCATGGGCCACAAACACGATCACATAATCACGATCACCACGTGCACACAATGGGCGGCCGTTGCCACATGTTGCACATGTAAACCCGGAACCCTCCGGGCTCAATTGTTCGGGGCATTGCACAAACTGCACCCCGTCGAACGTGTACGGCCAAACAGTCCCGGCCGGGGCGGCTACTGTGGCCGGGTGACCGGCCCGGACGGCGGCCACGGCCTGGGGCATTGTGTCCGCGCTGAAATTAATAGTTGTTTTACCTGGCGCGGGTTTTGGTAGATTTTCAAAACCAAAATGCGAATACGTCCAGGCCTGGCCGTTGCGCGGTACCGCGTTATATACGGCGGCCAAATAATCGGTGTCTACCAGGTCGGCCGCATGTTGGCCGTTCGGGTTTAATGCGCACGTTTTCGGGCACGTGCCGAACGTGTGATGTTGTCCGGCCCGGTACGTTGTCGCGATCGGCCCGGTTTTTTTGTTGCTGCTTTGGCGGATTGTTTTAAGCATGACGGCCCCCGTCTACGTCGGGGCGGTAATGCTCGCAAGTGTCGGCACGGGCTCGCATGTTTTCATCGTGTTGCGCGTTTTCCTCCTGAAGCGTTGAAAACGGCGAAACAACCTGGCGGTTTACCTGGCAAATTAATCGGACATGATGATATCCATCATGGATAGATAATTGGCAGTTTCTACATGAGCGGATTGTTTTAAGCATAACGGCCCCCTGGGATTGTGTCGGCCTGGGGCGCGCGCTCGATAAGGGCCAGGGTTTTTAGGTCGGTTATTTCATCGGATAAACCAGGGCGGAACCAGGCCCCGTTAACTTCAATGGCTACCTGGCGGCCGTACATATACGCGTTTTCGTTTTGCGTTACGTTCGACGCGGTCGGGTTCAGGTGTTGGGGTTGCACCAGGTAAACCGCACGACTACCGGACGGGAGAATAACTAACAGAGACGTATCACTAATTACGGGCATAATTTTCTCGCTTTCTTACTTTCTGATCCCAGGCCACCACGGCCCAGGTGTTTGTGATATTACACACAAACAAAAAACAATGCAACAGGCCACGCAAAAAAAAAA
>Ga0315905_10001923_pt1 | contig 22026 bp, 24 predicted proteins | sample LakEriMetagenome_5_FD_203522 | JGI IMG/M metagenome (GOLD analysis project Ga0315905, IMG submission 203522) | Freshwater fungal communities from buoy surface, Lake Erie, Ohio, United States - Buoy 4 MA121 | ecosystem: Environmental > Aquatic > Freshwater > Lake | place: USA: Lake Erie, Ohio...
CGCACAGCGCGTTGGATTACCAGACGCCGAAGGAATTTGTAGAACGCTTTTTAACCGCAGACTCTAAATTGGTTTCGGACTAAATTGGGGAGCAAGTCAATTGGGTTAATCCCCCCTCAGATTAGGGGACGCCTTAATTAGAATTTTCTGAACGGTGGCGTTCTAAATGAATAAGCCGAGAACTACGGGTAGTTAGGTCGTTGACGCGCTGAAGCAAGCCGGTTAGGTGAGTGAACTGACCATTCAGTTTTTAATGAGCGCGTTCAAATAGGAAGCTGCGCCATCTGCCGGGTTTAGTTTCGGATGGGCTAAACAAAACTTGTCAATGCTGGCGATAGCGGGTTCAAAGGCCTTGGAATCTTCGCTGTATCGATCTGGCTTTGTTCTTTCAAGGCCTTGATGCGTCAAACTTAGCGGCGCAAGAAAAGCGTTGGTCCAGGTTTTTTTTCTTGAATAGTCTAGATCTGCCCAAGTTTGACAAGTCAGATCACCAAACAAGCTGGCGGCCGTTGTATGAACAGCTGTACAAGCGAGCACTACCAGCAAGACCAAGATCCAAAGACCTAGCTTACCTTGGTGAGAAAAAGTGGGGTTCACAATAAAAATTATCGTTTTCCGTGAACGACTATTAATTATTCCACCTTCCAATGCCCCGACTTCCCACCCTGCTTCTCCATCACGCGAATATCCGACATCACCATGCCGCGATCAACGGCTTTGCACATATCGTAAATGGTCAGTAGTCAACTAACTGCGTGAGGAAAACCTAGGGATTGGCCAGCGCAACACTCTGCAAAAGGCCCCTGTTCTTTAGGTTGAATAAAGTTTACTAGGCCAAATTTAGGCCAAGACCAAAGGTAGCATATTCGGTGTGCATTAGGGTTCAGCTTCAATAGGGGGTACCCCCGTCAAATTCGCGCCAGTAAGACCGCACCACACCACTGCGCCCTCAGATTCTGAAATGGGCCCCTCTGGCGCTGCTTACACTCTAATGTGGACGAACGACCACCTACTTCATGGTTTTGTCAGCCCTTTGACATTCGCTCAGTATGCGCATCGTTAACTGCTAGGCCACAACCATGGAGAAGAAAGGTAAGGTGACCATAGCAATAACTTTAAAAATTTAGTTAGGTGAGCTTAATTTGTTTTACGTGAAGTTAATTAGGCGCATCAAAGTTGAATTGACTTTTCTTTTCCTGATAAAGGCCATCCTTAATAATGCGCCCTTTTTTATCAGTCTTATATTGAGAATCAAGGTTATCCACAGTTACTGACTCTTCATCGCACTGAGCAACCAATTTTTTAGTGTTTCCCTTAAAGATGGTGAACCAAGGGGGCTGCACACACATACCATTACAACGAGTTAAAGCATATGTGGTTTTATTTTCTTCAAAATAAATAGTATCCAAAGAAACGGGCTTTTCGAACACAGACTGCAGCTTAATTGGAGAATTCTTTTTAGAATCATTGACAGAAGCATAGATTTCAACATTGGCAATCTTAGCCTTTACCGTAACTATGCGAGTATCGTTCATAGTCGCAGTACAAAATGTTAATGGCTGTTTTTTGATAGTGCACATAAAAATAGGGGGGCTGCCGTCTACTTCGCAAATTTCTTCAGCGGCGTAAGCTTGACCACAAGCAAAAATGAGCACTACCAACAATGCGAAAAGATATGATTTCATTATTTGACCTATAAATTTAAGTTGATATTGATGAATTTTATATCTTAGTTTCAGGTACGAATTACATCACGTTATAAAGATTCATGAAACATCTGATGTCGAGTTTTAAATCCCAGACTTTTTTGGGCAGCGATTCAGTTGAGCTTTTATCTGACACCAAGCCACCGAGGAAAACATTAACAATAAAGTAGGCAGTAGGCGTATAGCAGTCGCTCAAAACTCTTTCGGTATGTGGATACGATGCCAGTTATGAAAAATATAACTTCAATCCTTGTAACCGGCGGTGAAAATATATCATGCCGTAGGTGCACGGCATTATCAAAACGAAGCGGCGAGCAATGTAAAAAGCCAGCCATGCGCGGCAAAGCCGTTTGTGATTTTCACGGCGGATGAAGCACTGGGCCAAAAACTGGAGCTGTTGAGGCCAGACAGCGCGCAGCGGTCACTACAAGTAGTCGATATACCAAGGAAGCGATGGAAGGCAGGGCGCGCATGGTTGATGACGCTGGATATTCAAGCCAGTTCCGGTATGACGGTGCGGCCGGATAAGAGCTTGGTGCTTCCACCCAGCCTTAGTGGGGCGAACCTTCCTTGATCCATCTGGGCCTCGACCTGCCTTGCCCATCGCTCAGCGTCTTGCCGAGTGTTGAATGACTTACTGACGGGAACCTGTCCAAGTCGCTGAATACAAGCGTGCCACTTACCGTTACGGTTTCTGAGGGTTGCCATGTGTCCGCCTTAAAAAGACAGAACTAGGCCTTTGATATCTTTATCGCGTTGTCGCTGAAGTTTCGTAGTTTCGGTGTAAGTCCTTACGATTCCACCTTCCAATGCCCCGACTTCCCACCCTGCTTCTCCATCACGCGAATATCCGACATCACCATGCCGCGATCAACGGCTTTGCACATGTCGTAAATGGTAAGCAGACCTACTTGAACGGCGGTGAGTGCTTCCATTTCCACGCCGGTTTTGCCGTAGGTCTCCACCTGTGCGTTACACATGATGCTGGCATCGGCTTCTTCGATCGTGAACTCGACCGACACGCGGGTCAGTGCAAGCGGGTGGCATAAAGGAATCAGATCACTGGTTCGCTTGGCTGCCATGATGGCGGCGATGCGGGCGATACCGAGTACATCGCCTTTTTTTGCAGTGCCTGAGGTGATGATGGCAAGCGTCTGCGGCAGCATACGGATGACGCCGCTGGCGATGGCGACGCGGTGCGTTTCATTTTTTGCGCCGACGTCGACCATATGGGCTTGTCCGGTGGCATCGAAATGGGTGAGGCCGCTGTTATCGTTGGCGGGAATGGGGGGATTTTTAGCTGAGCTCATGCGGGAAATATATCTAAAGAAAGGCACTGCGAACGAAAATTGGTTGCAGGTATCATAGCACCATGAAACCTCGTCTTCTTCCTCCTAGGGGCAGGCCTATATTGCGCCTTTTGGCAGCCGCTGTGCTTGCATTTTCCGCGCCTGCGCTGCTGACACCGTCGGTTTTGCAGGCACAGGCATTGCCCAATCTGGGTGGAACAGACGGCGAAGAGCTATCGCCCCTGATGGAGCGCCGGCTGGGCGAGCAGGTGATGAACAACATCCGCCGCGACCGCGACTACGTTGGCGACCCCATCATCCTGGACTATTTGAATCAGGCCGGCGGGGTTTTGCTTTCCTCGAGCTCGGAAGCGCGGGGCGATGCGGGTTATGACTTCATGTTTTTTGCCGTGCGCGATCCTTCCTTGAATGCGTTTGCGCTCCCCGGTGGTTTCATTGGTGTGCACACCGGATTGATTCTGGCCTCGCAATCTGAATCCGAGCTGGCCTCAGTCTTGGCGCACGAAATTGGTCACGTCTCGCAGCGGCATATTGCGCGCATGATTGGCAATCAACGTCAGGATGCTTTGCTGCCGCTGGCGGGTCTGCTGCTTGCCGTCTTGGCGGCGCGTACCAGTCCGGATCTGTCCATGGCAGCCGTGATGGGCGGTACCGGCTTGGCAGCGCAACGACAGTTGAGCTTTGGCAGAGATGCCGAACGCGAGGCGGACCGTATTGGTCTAAATCTGTTGCGCAGTTCGGGCTTCGAGGTCAATGGCATGGTGGCTTTTTTCGGGCGACTGGAAGCTGCCGGCCGCAGTCGCAGCAGTTCTGCGCCTTCCTATTTGCGTACGCACCCGCTGACGACCGAGCGTATCGCTGACATTGAGGCACGTATTCGTGACATGCCCTACCGTCAGCGTCTCGACAGTCTTGAGTTTTCTTTGGTGAAGGCACGTGCGCGTGTTTTGCAAGATGACAGCGTGCAGGGATGGCGTGATGCGACGGTAATTTTTACCGAGCAGCTGCAGCAAGGTGTGCGGGCACAAGTCATGGGTGCGCGTTACGGCTTGGCCATGATTGCTTTGCGTCAGAAAGATGCGGCTCGCGCTGGTACGTTGCTCGAAGCGCTGCATGCCGATGTGGCTCGTGAGACATCGGCGTTGTCATCACCGGCCTTGCTCAGTATGGATATTGAATTTCGTCTGGTCAGAGGTCAGGCAGAACAGGCATTGGCGCTGGCGACCGAGGGGCGTAATCGATTCCCGCTGTCGCGCGCGCTGACCATGCAGTATGCGGAAAGTCTGCTGGCGGCGGGCAAGAGGGAAGCGGCTGCAGCTTTTCTGCGCGACCAGTCGCAACTCTATCGTCAGGACGCCGGTGTGCAGCGTGCATTGGCGCGAGTGTATGCAGAGCAAGGCAAGCAGGCCTTGCAACATCTGGCGCTGGCCGAGTTTTATTTTCTTTCGGGTGCCTTGCCCTCGGCGCTGGAGCAACTCAGGATTGCACGCACGTCACCCGATGCGTCGTTTTACGATCAGGCGATAATTGATGCCCGCGAGCGTGAATTGCAGGTGGCTTGGCAGGAGTTGTTGGCGCAGACTAAGAAGCGGTGAGTACGCGGATAGATTTCCTATCTTGCAGGGTGCGTACTGGTTTGTAATAAAGACGCTGGATCCCGGCCTGCGCCGGGATGACGGTTTAGAAGTCTTGCGCTCGAATGAAGTTTGTCAGGCTAGTTGACCTAAAAATCGTCATCACATGCAGGTGATGACTGCTGCGCGTGCGGATCGCATGCGACCCGAATTCCCCACTCGCTCCCGGCGAAAGCCGGGATCCAGCGTCTTTCGTCACACACCAATAGCCAATCTTTCACCTGCTGTCATCAGGCATAACAGGCCTTCTGATAAACCCAAAGCTCGACGCCAGCCTATCGCTGTGTACCCAACGCACAGGCACATCCCTCTGAAGCGTACTTAGACTGAGATCATCAGTCGGTGATGCAAGCCACTGCATCAGCTGGTCGTCATGGATGCTTTGTCCGTGGATCTTCAAGAGTGGAAGACATTGCGCCAGATCGCGATCATCGAGCATGGCAATCTGCCTGCCATTACTCAACACGAGTTGACCATGCTGCGTTAGCCAGACCTCATGGATATCACCCATCGTTTCGCCATTGTGCAAAACAAACTGACGCACAGGATCCGTTCGCGCAATAAAGGGCGTTGCTTCTATATCTACATAGACGCGTTGTGGACCATTCTGAAAAAACCAGGCACCACGTTCATCGTGCGTGTAGTTCCGATAAATGAAGTTCAACAGTGCGGTATGGCGAATGATGTTACCAGCGTTATTGGCGCGCTGTGCCGCTTCATCACGCATGCGAAAGGCGCCACGCGCATCCAGCGCTAACCATCCATAACAGTGTGGAACGGATGGCCATTTCGCCATCGCTTGCTTGACGATCTCGTCCATCGCAAATCAGCGCGCGTACATCAGCTTGCCTGGCGCGCTGGACTGCAGCAAGATCTGATCCGATAGAAAACGCACCAGCCGTTTTGGTAGCCACTCCAGAGAGCCCGGCGGATAACCGTTTGCAAATCCCACATGCCCACCCTGTGCCGGATATTCCAGAATGACGGATGAAGAGGCCTTGCGTGGCAGATGTCGCGCCGGCAGAAAAGGATCATTACGGGCATTCATCACCAGCGTGGGCACGGTGATATTGCCCAGAACGTGTTTTGCGCTGGCTCTGTCCCAATAATCATTCGTATCGCGGTAGCCATGCAGGGGTGCGGTAACGACATTATCGAATTCATACAAATCGCGTGCCGTCAGCATGCGGTCTTTATCAAAGAGGTTAGGGAATTGTTCGAGCTTTTGCAGGCACTTGGGTTTCAGAGACTTAAGAAATGAGCGCGTGTAAATCATGTTCACACCACGCGAGAGGGCAGCGCCCCCTGCAGCGAGATCAAGCGGTGCAGAGATAGCGCAGGCAGCATCCACAAACGCAGTGTCTTCGGCGAACTCACCCAGCCAGCGCAAGAGAGCGTTACCTCCCAGCGAAATGCCGACGGCAAAAAAATCGGAAGCATTGCGTACCTGGGGATGACCTGCCATGCGACGCAAGATCCAGTCGATTTCAGTAGCATCACCGGAATGATAGAAGCGTGGCGCGCGATTGAGTTCACCAGAGCAGCCGCGAAAGTGCGGTACGGCACCCGACCAGCCCATCGACTCGATGTATTGCAGGATGGCGCGCGCATAGTGACTTGACGAGGAACCCTCGAGTCCATGAAAGAGCGTGATGAAAGGTTTACCCGGCAGGCCTTCAACGAAATCCACATCGATGAAATCACCATCGGTGGTATCCCAGCGTTCGCGGTGAAGCGTGACTTCCGGTGGGCTGATGCATTTGGCCGGATAGATGGTTTGCAGATGTCCGCCCGGCAGCCAGAACGGTGCGCGGTAATCCATTAGTGCAGCACGCCTGAACCACTGGCTTGCTCATCAGCGGGTGCGCCGGGTGCGATCGATGCGTGGTGTACCACTATGCGCCAGCCCTGCGGTGTTTTGAGATAAACATTGGTGGCAACAATGTGGGCTTGCTGCCATTCAGGGTCATCAGGTGTTTTTACTTCTTCGATCAGACTGTGAACGGCGCTGCTCATATTTTGGTTCACGTGTAGATGACGCGGGCGGATATGTACGGGTCCGCGTTCGAAAATCATTCCCCACGATTCGCGAATTGCAGCATGGCCCTGAAGGCGGGGTGCGCCGGGATGCACGCAGCTGATTTCATCATCATCCGCCCACAGAGCCATCAGACTTTCCAAATCTGCGCGCGCAATGGCATCGTAGAACGCGTGTTCCACATCGTCGGCGGTCGCAAAAATTCGAATCGGATTGGGCATGAGCAGCTTATCTTTTTTTATACAGGGTAGCGTGGCCAGCCATGCCATCGCTACCAGGTCTCATCAGTATCAATGTCCGTGAACGTGAGCACCGGGCTTGAGCTGATACTGGGTGCTGCAATACGGACATTTTGCGCGTCCCTGGTCATTAAAATCCAGAGAAACGCGCGGGTGCGAGGACCACGCCGGCGTGTCCTTGTTCGGGCAGTAGGCCGGCAGATCCGGACTGTCAAGTTCCACCACTGCAGATGACTGTGTCATTCGTTATTCCTTGAATCAGACAGGGGTCAGCCAGTGTTTGTATTTTGTCGCCTTGCCGCTCGCGACATCAAAGAAAAGTGATTGCAATTTTTCGGTCACGGGCCCACGGCTACCGGCACCAATCATACGATTGTCAAGTTCGCGAATTGGCGTAACTTCAGCCGCGGTACCTGTAAAGAAAGCTTCATCGGCACAGTAAATCTCGTCGCGCGTCATGCGCTTTTCAATGATATCAATACCCATGTCGCGCGCCATGGTGAGCACGGAATCACGCGTAATGCCATCGAGGCAGCTGGCCAGATCAGGCGTATAGATCCTGCCAGCTTTAACGATAAAGACATTCTCGCCAGCGCCTTCGGACACATAACCCTCAGTGTCCAGCAGTAGCGCTTCATCGTAACCGTCGGCGGTAACTTCTTGATTCGCCAGGATGGAATTGATGTAATAGCCACTGGCCTTTGCACGCACCATGGACGCGTTCACATGGTGACGGGTGAATGAGGAAGTTTTGACGCGTATGCCTTTGGCCAGACCTTCTTCGCCCAGATAAGCGCCCCACGGCCAAGCGGCGACCGAGACGTGAATCGTATTGCCGCGCGCCGAGACGCCCATTTTTTCCGAGCCTATCCAGGCCAGCGGACGGATGTAGCAGGATTCCAGCTTATTGGCACGCACGACGTCGAGTTGTGCAGCCATCAGCGTTTCCATATCGTAGGGCATCTGCATCTGGAAAATTTTCGCTGAATTGAACAGGCGCTGCGTATGTTCTTTCAAGCGGAAAATCGCCGTGCCATCAACGGTTTTGTAGGCGCGTACACCTTCGAAAATCGCCATGCCATAGTGCAGGCTGTGGGTCAGCATATGCAAAGTGGCATCGCGCCACTCGATCATGTGGCCGTCTTTCCAGATCTTGCCGTCGCGGTCAGCCATGGACATGAAACATTCTCCCGTCAATATTGCAAAAAAGCGATTTTAACGGATTCAGCGCCTGTTTCGTTAGGCTGATGGTGGTTTGTCATGGAAGCGCTGGTTTAAAACGCCGAAAATTTTTGTGCCTCAGAAAAAGGGCGCCAAACCCTTGGTTTGCTACAGCCCCGCGGTGGATAGCTAGCCTGGCCGAACATAAAACCGTGTTAGTCAGAGGCCCCATGTCGAAAGTTGGTGCTATGCGGTTCGCGACAATTTCCAAACAGACACATAGAATGTCGGACTGTCCGTTGGCTACGGATGCTGAATTTTTACTCATTTTTCATGAATATCATCCCAAATGAAGAAGCAGAGCGCGAACGCGCCGCGTTCTGGGATGGGGTGCGCGTCAGTACTCAGACGATGCCGGGCCTGTTTGCCTGGGGTACGGTCACGGGTATGGCCATGGTGCAGGCGGGTCTGACGATCTGGCAAGCCTTGCTAATGACCATCACCGTTTACGCCGGATCGGCACAGCTGGCAGTTTTGCCGCTCATCGCAGCGAGTGTGCCGCTGGGCGTCATCGTGTTTACGGGCTTCATGGTCAATTTGCGCTTTGTGATCTTCAGTGCTGTGATTGGCCCGCATTTTGCCCATTTGCCTTGGTATCAGCGACTTTGGTACGGCTATTTCAATGTCGATGTGATCATGGCCTTTTTTCCGCAGCGCTATCCCGCGCACACTTTGGGCAAGACTTCCGGCAAGGTGGGTTATTTCAAAGGGCTGGCCATGCCCAACTGGACCGCATGGCAGGCCGGTACCGTGGCCGGCATTCTGCTGGCGAGCCAGATTCCCGCTAGCTGGGGGATAGGTTTTGCGGGTACCGTCGCGCTGTTGGCGATAACCGTGCCCTTGGTCGCCAACCGACCCACCCTGATCGGCGTGGTGGTGGCCAGCATGGTGTCAATCATGAGCGTGGGGCTGCCTTTCCGGCTGGGCTTGCTGGTCGCGATGGTGCTGGGTATTGCCGCGGCGGTAGTCGCCGATCGACTGATCAGCCAGCGTGCCTCTGCGACTCCAAAGGATTCGGCGCATGAGTAACCAAGAATTTTTGCTGCTGATTGTGCTCATGACCATCGGTACCGTGGTGGGGCGCGGATTTTTCTTCCTGTTTGCACAGTCGGTGCGCATGCCCGACTGGGTGCAGCATGCGCTCACTTTTGTGCCGGCGGTGGCGTTGGCCGCAATTCTGGCGCCCGATCTGCTGCTTTCGGGCGGTGTTCTGGTCGAGCCCTGGAAAAACATCCGGCTGCTGGCGGGCATCGCTGCGGTGCTTTTTTTCCTCAAGACGCGTCATTTGCTGGGAACACTGGTCTTTGGCATGGCTTGTTTTACGCTGCTGCGCTTGTTCAGCTGAGCAACGGGCTGGTGATAGCGCAATGCTGGTCTGGCAACGGTCTCGGCGCGTATGGCCTGCGGTAAAATAGCTGGCTTTTCCGAAGCCACTCCGACCAAAGAAGCCCGACATGCGATTCAACCGACTCAGTGATCTCGTCGAACAGAACAAGCTTCAGGGCAAACGCGTTTTTATTCGTGCCGATATGAATGTGCCTCAGGATGACGCCGGGCATATCACCGAAGACACGCGGATACGAGCATCCGTCCCTGCCATACAGGCGGCACTGAAAGCCGGCGCTGCAGTGATGGTGACCTCACATCTTGGCCGCCCCACTGAGGGTGAGCTCAAGGCTGAGGACACACTCGCACCCGTGGCCCAGCGTTTGTCCGAATTACTGGGCAAGCCGGTCGCGCTGAAACAAGATTGGGTGGATGGCGTATCGGTGGCGCCCGGTGAGGTGGTCATGCTGGAGAACTGCCGCGTCAACATCGGCGAGAAGAACAACAGTGATGAGCTCGCAAAAAAAATGGCAGCGCTGTGTGACGTGTATGTCAATGATGCGTTTGGTACTGCACACCGGGCAGAAGCCACCACGCATGGCATCGCAAAATTTGCACCCATCGCTTGCGCTGGTCCTTTGCTGGCCGCTGAACTCGATGCGCTGGGCAAGGCGCTGGGCCAACCGGCCAAGCCGCTCGCCGCGATAGTGGCGGGCTCCAAGGTATCAACCAAGCTCACCATTCTCAAGTCACTGGCCAGCAAAGTGGATCGACTGATTGTCGGCGGTGGTATCGCCAACACCTTCATGCTGGCGGCGGGTCTGCCCATTGGCAAATCGTTAGCCGAGCCTGATTTGGTCGGCGAAGCTAAAGTCATCATCGACATCATGGCCGCACGCGGCGCGACGGTACCTATTCCCACCGATGTGGTGTGCGCAACCGATTTCTCGCCAACAGCAGTCGCCACAGTGAAATCGGTCAACGACGTCGCAGCTGATGACATGATTCTGGATATCGGCCCCAAGACCGCCGACGTGCTGGCTGCGCAGTTGCTGGATGCCGGCACCATCGTCTGGAATGGTCCGGTGGGCGTATTCGAATTCGATCAGTTCGGTCACGGCACGCAAACACTGGCGATGGCGATTGCCCGTTCCAGCGGTTTCTCGATTGCGGGCGGCGGTGACACGCTGGCAGCGATTGCCAAATACGGTATTGCCGACAAGGTCGGTTATATCTCTACTGGTGGCGGGGCTTTCCTTGAATTCCTCGAGGGTAAGGTACTCCCAGCCGTTGAAATACTCGAGCAGCGCGCACAATAAAGAGCCCCTGATGAAAACTCGCGCCACCAAGATCGTTGCCACTATCGGCCCGGCCTCAAATACGCCGGAAATTCTCAAGCGCATGATCGAAGCAGGTGTGGATGTAGTGCGGCTTAATTTCTCGCACGGCACCGCAGAAGATCATGTTGCGCGCGCGCAGATGGTGCGCGATGCGGCGGCTGCTTGCGGTCGCGAGATTGCCATCATGGCGGATTTGCAGGGACCGAAAATCCGTGTCGGCAAATTCAAGGACGGCAAGATCGAGCTCGTCAAAGGCGAAAAATTTATTTTGGATGCGCAGTGCGAAATGGGTGATCAACATCGCGCCGGTCTTGATTACAAAGAATTGCCGAACGACCTCAAGCCAGATGATGTGCTGCTGCTCAATGATGGATTGATTGTGCTGGTCGTGACGCAGGTGAAGGGCAGTGAAATCCATACGACGGTGAAAATCGGTGGCGAGCTGTCCAATAACAAAGGCATCAACCGTCAGGGCGGCGGTTTGTCCGCACCCGCGCTGACGGCGAAAGACATGGAAGACATTAAGACCGCGATGCGTCTCGGTGCTGATTTTGTCGCGGTGTCGTTTCCTAAAAATGCCACCGACATGGAAATGGCGCGCCAGTTAGCTAATATCGCCGGTGAGGCGTATGGCTGCAAGCCGCAGATGATTGCGAAGATCGAGCGTGCCGAAGCGATTCCGCGCTTGCAGGAAATCCTCGATGCGTCCGACGGCATCATGGTCGCGCGCGGTGATCTGGCCGTGGAAGTCGGTAATGCTGCCGTACCTGCACTGCAAAAACGCATGATCCGTATGGCGCGCGCGAGTAACAAGCTTGCGATCACGGCCACGCAGATGATGGAATCGATGATTCAGAACGCGATACCCACCCGTGCAGAAGTTTCCGATGTCGCCAATGCCGTACTCGATGGCACAGATGCGGTGATGACTTCGGCAGAGACCGCGGCGGGTAAATATCCGGTAGAAACCGTGGAGACCATGGTCGCCATATGTGCCGAAGCCGAGAAGTCAGAGCATTTATCACTAGATGCAGATTTTCTGAACGTGACCTTCACCCGCATCGATCAATCGATTGCCTATGGTGCCTTGTTTACCGCGTATCACTTGCAGGCTGCTGCGATTGTGGCGCTGACCGAGTCCGGTTCGACACCGCTGTGGATGAGTCGTCACAATATCGGTATGCCGATTTATGCGATGACGCCGAGTCTCGCTACGCAGCGCAAGCTCGCGCTCTACCGCAACGTACACACGTTGCAGCTCAAGCCCTCGTCGGCCGACCGTGAAAAAGTGCTAGCCGATGTCGAGACCTTGCTGGTTGCCAAAAAGCTGGCCGTTAAAGATGACATGATCGTCGTGACCTGGGGCGAACCCATGGGGCAGGTGGGTGGTACCAATGCTCTGAAAATCACTAAGATTGGTGAACGATAGTTTTTTATTTCCGGAGATTCTGAACATGCCTCTCGTTTCAATGCGCCAGCTGCTCGACCATGCTGCAGAAAATACTTATGGTTTACCGGCGTTTAATGTCAACAATCTTGAACAGGTATCGGCGATCATGGCCGCTGCCGATGAAGTTGGCGCGCCTGTGATCATGCAAGCCTCGGCCGGTGCGCGCAAATATGCAGGCGAAGCTTTTTTGCGTCATCTGATCTCGGCAGCCGTTGAAGCGTATCCGCATATTCCCATCGTCATGCATCAGGATCACGGCCAGTCGCCAGCAGTGTGTATGGCCGCGATACGCTCGGGTTTTTCATCGGTGATGATGGATGGCTCGCTGGAAGAAGATGGCAAGTCGGTGGCAAGCTATGAATACAACGTGGAAGTATCACGTCGCGTCGTGGATTTTTCGCATGCGATTGGTGTAACGGTTGAGGCTGAACTCGGCGTACTCGGTTCGCTGGAAACCATGAAGGGCGACAAGGAAGATGGTCATGGCGCCGAAGGCACGATGACGCGTGAACAATTGCTGACTGATGCGAGTCAGGCGGCTGACTTTGTACGTCAGACCCAGTGCGATGCGCTAGCCATTGCGATTGGTACTAGCCACGGCGCTTATAAATTTTCGCGCAAGCCGACAGGCGATATTCTGGCGATTGATCGCATCAAGGAAATCCATGCGCGTATTCCGAACACCCATCTGGTCATGCACGGCTCATCGAGCGTGCCTCAGGAATTGCTGGCTGAGATACGTCAGTTTGGCGGCGACATGAAAGAAACGTATGGCGTGCCGGTAGAAGAAATTCAAGAAGGTATACGTCACGGTGTTCGCAAAATCAATATTGATACCGACATTCGTCTGGCCATGACTGCGGCGGTGCGTCGCTATCTGTTTGAGAACCCGTCGAAGTTCGATCCACGCGATTATCTGAAACCGGCGCGTGAAGCAGCGATGAAAATCGTGAAGGCGCGTTATCTGTCGTTTGGTTGCGAAGGCCAGGCAGGGAAGATTAAGACATTGTCGCTGGAGAAAATGGCAGACAAGTACAAGAAGGGCGAGTTGTCGCAGGTGGTTAACTGATTGTTGCTGGGGCTTGTTACGAAAGACACTGGATCCCGGCTTTCGCCGGGATGACGGTTTTGAGGATAACAATTCTAAAAACGTCATTCCAACTCAGACCGGGATTGCGATGTTGAGGATAACAGTTCTAAAAACGTCATTCCAACTCAGACCGGGATCGTGATGTTGAGGCCAACAGCTCTAAAAACGTCATTCCAACTCAGACCGGGATTGCGATGTTGAGGCCAACAGCTCTAAAAACGTCGTTCCAACTCAGACCGGGATCGTGATGTTGAGTCCAACAGCTCTAAAACGTCATCCCGGCGAAAGCCGGGATCCAGTGGCTTTCGTTGTGAACAAGTAGCGCCAATTTTAGTGAGTACCATGAGCGCCGTGATAAGGCACCTTAAAAGCACCACCCAAAAATAAACAATGAACAGTCTCTACCAATCCACCATCACCTCACTACCCCTCCTAGGTCGTGGCAAAGTCCGTGACAACTACGCTGTCGGTGATGACAAAATTTTGATCGTCACATCCGATCGTCTGTCCGCATTCGATGTCGTGATGAACGAGCCGATCCCAGCCAAAGGCCGGGTGCTAAACCAGATGTCCGACTTCTGGTTCGACAAGCTCGCGCATGTCGTACCCAATCATTTGACAGGCATTGCACCGGAATCGGTGGTGTCTGCCGACGAGGCTGATCAGGTACGTGGACGTGCCGTCGTGGCCAAGCGTCTGAAACCTATTTTGGTTGAGGCCGTTGTGCGCGGCTATTTGATCGGGTCGGGTTGGAAAGATTATCAGGCGACCGGCGCCGTGTGCGGCATCCCGCTACCTGCCGGTTTGCAGATGGCAGCCAAACTGCCCGAGCCATTGTTCACGCCGGCAGCCAAAGCAGATATGGGAGAGCACGACGAAAACATCAGCTTTGACGAGATGGAAAAGCGTATCGGACCCGTGCTGGCTGCGCACATGCGCGAGATCAGCATACAGTTGTATCAGACCGCGGCTGATTATGCGGCGACGCAGGGCATCATCATTGCCGACACCAAATTCGAATTTGGTCTCGATGAAAACGGCGTGCTGCATTTGATGGATGAAGTACTGACAGCAGATTCATCGCGTTTCTGGCCTGCCGATTCGTATGCGCCGGGAGGATCGCCACCGTCATTCGACAAGCAATTCGTACGTGACTATCTTGAGACACTAAAAGATTGGAACAAGACAGCGCCAGCACCAGCGCTGCCTGCGGACGTCATTGAAAAAACCGGTGCGAAATACCGTGAGGCTTTGTACCGCCTCACCGGTCATCATCTGAAGGATTGATATGAGCACAGCAAACAAACCACTGGTCGGTGTGGTGATGGGTTCCTCATCCGATTGGGATGTGATGCAGCATGCAGTCGCCATACTGAAGGAATTTGGTGTTGAGCATGAAGCACGAGTGCTGTCTGCACACCGCATGCCGGACCAGATGTTCGACTACGCAAAGGCGGCGCGCGAGCGCGGGCTGCGCGCCATCATTGCTGGTGCAGGTGGCGCCGCACATTTACCCGGCATGATCGCCTCGCAAACCATCGTGCCTGTACTCGGCGTGCCCGTGCCTTCCAAATATCTGCGTGGCGAAGACTCGTTGCTCTCTATCTTGCAAATGCCCAAAGGCATACCGGTGGCGACTTTTGCGATTGGCGAAGCCGGTGCAGCGAATGCAGCATTGGCAACGGTCGCGATACTTGCCGCCCATGATGCCTCGCTTGCAGAAAAGCTGCTGCATTTTCGCGCGCAGCAAACCGAGGCCGCCATGGCCATGAAATTGCCTGAATGAGTAAGGTCACTCCCTCTGCGACCTCCTTCAAACCGCAAGCCTCGCCAGCCACTTGGCTGGGTGTGATGGGCGGTGGTCAGCTGGGTCGCATGTTTGTGCATGCAGCACAGGCGATGGGCTACAAAGTCGCCGTGCTGGAACCTGCCAGCGATTGCCCCGCCGGTCATGCAGCCGATCATTTGCTGTGCGCCAGCTATACCGATGCCACAGCACTCGCCGAGTTGGGCAAGCAGTGTGTTGCGGTGACGACTGAATTTGAAAACGTCCCTGCACAAAGTCTTGCTGCATTGGCGGGGCATAGCTTCGTCGCGCCGAGTGCGGAGTGTGTGTCGGTGGCTCAGGACCGACTGATTGAGAAAAAATTCTTTACTGATTGTGCACAGAAGTCCGGCGTAATGCCGGCACCGCATCATGCGATCACCTCTTTGGCTGATATCGATAGCATTGATGCGTCGCTCCTCCCCGGCATATTGAAAACAGCGCGTCTGGGTTATGACGGCAAGGGGCAGGTCAAAGTCAATTCGCATAGCGAGGCAAAGGCAGCGTTCGAGAATCTGCAGGGCGTAGCCTGCGTGTTGGAAAAGATGCTGCCCTTAGCGTATGAGATTTCGGTACTCGCTGCACGCGGTGCTGATGGCGAGGCGGTGGTGTATCCGATTGCAGAAAACGTGCATCGCGATGGCATTTTGTTCACCACCACCGTGCCCGGTCCGAATGTGACAGCAGATTGTGCGGCGCGCGCACAAGCAGCGGCATTGGAAATCATCGGGCGCTTGAGTTATGTGGGTGTACTTTGCATTGAATTTTTTGTTCTGAAAGATGGCACGCTGGTGGTGAATGAAATGGCACCTCGGCCACATAACAGTGGTCATTACACCATCGATGCCTGCATCACCAGTCAGTTTGCGCAGCAGGTTCGTGCGATGGCGCGACTACCTTTGGGTGATTCGCGTCAGCACTCGCCGGTGGTGATGCTCAATATCTTGGGTGATCTGTGGTTTGCCAACGGCAGCACCACTGCAGTCGAACCTGCATGGGATCAGCTGCTGGCTTTACACGGAGCGAATTTGCATTTGTATGGCAAGGATGATCCACGCCCCGGACGCAAAATGGGTCATGTAAGTTTTGTTGCACCCACACTGGCGCAAGCGCAAGCGAATCTGCAGGCTGCTTGCAAGCTGCTTGGTTTGCCGATCTGATTCGTCTTTCATGAATCCTGACTTTTACCCTGATCTGCATCCTGATTCAGAACCTATTGCAGAACACACTTCAGAACACATACGGGCGGCCGCAGCGTTGCTGGAAGAAGGCAAGCTCGTCGCATTTCCTACCGAGACCGTGTATGGACTTGGCGCTGATGCAGAAAATCCCGATGCAGTACGTGCGATTTTTGCAGCGAAAGGTCGGCCAGCAGATCATCCACTGATTGTGCATGTCGCTCGCAACGCTGATCTTCAACACTGGGCGCGTGAAGTGCCTTTGCAGGCACAGCAACTGATCGATGCCTTTTGGCCGGGTCCGCTCACGCTGATTCTTCCGCGCGCGCCACAGGTGCCGGCACTGGTGGCAGGTGGACAGGATTCGATAGGTTTGCGTTGTCCATCGCATCCAGTCGCGCAGGCGTTGCTCGCCGCTTTCAAACATGGGCAGGGTGGTATCGCAGGTCCCTCAGCCAATCGTTTCGGTCATGTGAGTCCGACCACGGCGCAGCATGTGATCGATGAGTTTGGTGCGCCCAGTGCGCCCGGTGTGAGCAGTGACAGTCCACTGGCTTGTGTGCTCGATGGCGGGCAGAGCGATGTCGGTATTGAGTCCACCATCGTCGATCTTTCTCGACTGCCTACGCATGGCGCGGTGTTGCTGCGACCCGGCCGCATCAGTGCCGCGCAGATCGCTGAAGTGTTGGGTGATATGCCAGCAATGCCAGATCGCGCAGCGCCACGTGTATCCGGCAGTCTGGAGGCGCACTATGCGCCCAATACACCACTAGCGCTTGTCGCCACCGAGCAGCTGCCAGAACTGATGCAACGTCTGTCGGCGCGAGGGCGACGTTTTGCGCTGATGTATTACACGCAAGCTGCGACGAATTCACAGGCCGCAGTACGTTTACCGCTGAGCGCAGATCCGCAAGCCTATGCGCATGCGCTGTATGCGACGCTGCGTATGCTGGATATGAAATCTTGCGAACTTATTTTGGTCGAGCAGCCACCGCAAGATGAACGCTGGCAGGGCGTGAATGATCGTTTGCGTCGCGCGGCGTTTGATTCGGCTGGGGTGTTGGAGCGGTTGCTTTAGGGACGTGTGCAAATTTGATTGCGAGTTGAATGTGTAAGCCGTGCAGTAAGCTAATGCTCTTTGATAAAGCAAAGACGCTGGATCCCGGCCTGCGCCGGGATGACGTTTGAAGAGCAGTTGGCCTCAAATTCGTCATCCCGGCGCAGGCCGGGATCCAGCGTCTTTCGCTGTGTATCCGGCGACATTTAAAATAACAGAGACGAAGCTACTCAGATCTGTCGTTCTCAATCGATCTCAGCCACCCGAGAAAACCGACTCCCATGAAACACCAGACTCGGCTTGGTTTCAAAGGCACAGCGCTCGACTTCACCCACCAAAATAAAATGATCACCTTCCGCATGTCGGCTGCGGTTGTGACATTCGAACCAGGCGGCGACGCCATGCAGTATTGGCAGGCCCGTCGATGACAAATCAAACCCCACACCCTCAAAACGATCTTCCACCCGACTGGCAAATCGCTCAGCCAGATGCGCCTGATCACTCGATAGTACGTTGATCACGTAATGTGAGTTCGCCTGAAACAGCGGTGCACCCCGCGACCGTGCCGATAAGCTCCACAGCACCAAAGGTGGGCTCAGCGATACTGAATTGAAAGAGCTGGCGGTCATACCGAAGAAGCCACCGTTGTCATCGAGTGTGGTGATTACGGTAACGCCGGTCGCGAATTGCGAGAGCGCGCTGCGGAAATGGCGTTCGTCGAATTCGGGCAGGGCGGCAGTGGTGGCTTGATTCGCCATAGCAGATGGGTTCATGAGAGCAGGTGAGATAGGGATGACGGATTATGCCTAAAAAGTGGAAAACGAGTTTTCTGTAGAGAAATTCTCCGGGTTTTTACTTACAATGCACTTTCCACCTGACAATTTTACCGACATGCTCGCTTTACTTCAGCACCAGGCACAGGCGCACTCCGATGCTGTGGCGTATGTCTTACCCAATCGCGTGATCACCTACCGCCGGTTTTGGTCGCGCATCGAGCGTGCCTGCGCCCGGCTGCAAGGCGAGTGGGGAGTGCGGCAGGGCGATGTCGTGGCTTATGTCGGCAGCGGGCATCCCGATGCACTGATACTGTACTTCGCACTCCTGCGTCTGGATGCGTCGCTCTTGCCCCTCGAGGCGCTCGCGCCCGAAGTCGTGCAGACGGTATTGATCAGTCAGCCGGTGTCATTGCTCCTTCATGATGAAGGCATGACCTACGACACAGCAAAAGCCCAACCGTTGCAGCGCTTGCTGGAGGACTGGTGTCATTATGAGCCGCTCTGTGTGGAGGAAGTTTCATCCAACGCGCGGCTTCTGCTGAGAACCGATAACGATGAGCTGCAGTCACTGACGATAGATAATTTGCTGAGTGCTATGGCATCTCAGGCAAGATCCTTGTACGTTGGTGAACAAATTTTTTCGTTGGACATACTGACGAGCGTTATTTTTCCCGCCTTGCACGCGGCGCGGGAACTGATATTTGCTGCTACCGACACGGCGGTTACGCGCCAGCGCACTGGCTCTTGAACAGGAGAATCGAATGACGATGGAAATGGCAACGGTAGGTGGTGGCTGCTTTTGGTGTACAGAGGCTGTGTATCAGCAGCTCATAGGTGTGGACAAGGTGGAGTCAGGCTACAGCGGTGGCCGTATCCTCAACCCAACCTACGAACAAATCTGCGAGGGAAATACCGGCCACGCGGAAGTGATACGCATACACTTCGATAACACCATCGTGAGCTATCGCGACATCCTTGAGATTTTTTTCACCATCCATGACCCGACCACGCTCAACCGTCAGGGCAATGATGTCGGTACGCAGTATCGTTCGGTGATTTACACACATTCGGCAGAGCAGATGGCGATTGCGCGAGAAGTCATTGCCGCGATGGCGCAAGTATGGGATGCGGCGATGGTCACCGAACTACAGGAAGCGCCCATCTTCTATCCGGCTGAGGACTATCATCAAAATTACTTCCGCAGTAATCCCATGCAATCCTATTGCGCCTATGTGGTCGCGCCGAAAGTCTCGAAGTTCAGACAAGTGTTTGCATCCCGTGCGAAGAAAGGCTGAAGAGTCTTTTTCCCCAGAACATCACACCTCCAGAAGATAGACGTGATGGTTTGTCTCTATTAGTCTAAGGTTGTCCGATTTTTTCTGTGTTGGCTTGCTCAAATGGATCAGTGGACGCATACTTTCTTGCAATTGCGATGTATGGGAGACACCTTTGAAATCCACTACTTTTCCTTTCATTAGGGTTGATGCCGAGTTGAGGCAGGCCGCTAGAAAAGTTTTTCGTGACGGGGAGATGCTGCCAGGATTTGTCGGACAATCGATACTGGAGCAATTACAACGCCGCAATCTGCGGCAAGAGTTTATAGATCGCGGATTGCGATCTGGAGAATCTGCCAGAAACTCTGGCGAGTACTACACCACCGAGCAAGTGCTGGCTGAACTTGACGATGTGCTAAAAAAAGCCCGCAAAAATCACATTAGATAAGCTTTCGAGTCCGATTTTTCAGAAGGTCGACACACGATCTGATATAAATTTTTTAATTTCCAGCGAAGCCTGAACTGCGAGCGGCGCAGTGAAATTAAATTTATGGCTGCAGCCGCTGAAGGGTCCAGTGCCCATCGTCACCACGCGTGTAAACCACGCGATCATGCAGACGCGAGCGTCGGCCTTGCCAGAACTCCATCCATTCGGGCGTCAATCGATAGCCTCCCCAGTGTGCGGGGCGTCGCGGGTTGTCGCCGTATTCAATGCTGGCTTCGTCGAATTTTTTTTCCAGTGATTCACGGCTGTCTATCGGTTTACTTTGCATGGATGCGATCGCACCCAGTTGGCTCTTGATGGGTCGAATTTTAAAATAGGCATCGCTCTCGGCTGGGTCAACGCGTTCGACGCGGCCTTCGATGCGGATCTGACGCTCCAGCTCGACCCAGTGAAATGTGATGGCTGCATGAGGATTCTGCAGCAGATCTTCCCCTTTGCGGCTTTGATAATTGGTGTACCAGGTAAATCCGCGCGCATCAAAATCCTTGAGCAGGACGATACGCAGTGATGGTCTACCGTTACTGCCGACAGTCGCCAGACTCATTGCATTCGGCTCGGGTAGTTCAGCGGATAGCGTCTCCTGAAACCAATGACCAAATTGGGTGATGGGATCCGAATCAACTTCGTGTTCTGAAAGGGTGGCTTGACTGTAGTCGCGGCGAAGATCAGCAATGGACATGGTAGTGAGCGTGTGCGTTGATGAAATAAACAAACAAAAATTATCTACGAAGCTGAACTGAAGCGCTTGAATGCCTTGCGGGCCGTCAGCGGTATGCCGCACGCAATGATCGCAGCCAGCCCCCAGAATACGGCAAATTGTCCCAATGCCGTGCCGGCCGCGCCAAAGGCGATCGGCAGCATGACGGCGCTGGCGTTGCCGATGGTGGCGCGTATGCCTATCGCTTCTGCGCCCCGACCTGCCGGCGCATTGTGATGCAGTAGTGCCAGTACATTAGGTTGACCGGTTCCCAGCGCAAAGCCTAGACCTGCGGCGACAAGGGCCATCGTGAGTGGTAGCTGCATGAATGGGAACAAGAAATAACATACCGTCGCAGCCGTCAGCGTTCCAGTCAGAATTTGCCATTCCTTGAAATGCTGGACGATAAGTGGCATGGCCAAGCGCACGACAAACGTCGCTGCTGAGAATGTGGCCAGAATCATGCCGATGGTCGAGGCGGAAAAGCCCAGCTGGGAACCGCGAATCGGCGTGACAAACGTAAACAGATCCCAAGCGGCAGCCAGCAAAATGCCGACGATATAGATGCGCCGCATTTCAGGATCGAGCAGCATTTGAAAAGCACTGCCTTTGCGTGGATTTGCAGTTGCATTGTGTAGCGGCAGATCGCGCAGGGCGCCGCTTGCAGCAAAGATGAACGCGGTTAGCGCGAATGCGCCGCAAATCAGATACGCGACCGAGTAGTGTGCGTGATCAATCGCAAAACCCGCAATCAGCGGACCCGTAAAGGCCGAGACAGAAAACCCCAATGACAGACGGCTGAAGTTGGCTGCCCGCTCATCCGGTGCCGACAGCGTACCCACCGCATGCTGAGTACCGATGAAGATCGCCATGAAACCGGTACCAATCAGCACGACGGCGATATACAAAATTCCCAGTCCCTGTATCGTCGCCGCCAGCGTCACACCGACCGAAGCCAGTGCGCAACCTGCCATCAGCGGACGACGCACGCCGATGCGATCAATCACGCGCCCCATGGGCACGGCAAGGAACATAGGAACGAAGGCAAACAGCGCAATCAATGTCCCAACGGTGAATTCGGAAGCATGTAGCGAGAGCGCATACAGCGCTGTGGTCACGCGTGCAGCGGCCAGCGCCACGTGGGCAGTGACGGCGACACCAATCAGCATCAGCAGGGGAGAAGGACGACGCACAGATTCACAGAGTCAATGGAAGGGGCTCTAGTTTAAGTGAGTGCCGGGCCTGCTGTCCGTTAAAATGCGGAGATGGCCAGTATTCTTCCTCTTTCTGCTTCAAATACCGCCGATATTGATTTCGAGCGGCGCTTCGGCGGCATTGCGCGTTTATACGGCGATGCCGC
>Ga0315905_10001924_pt1 | contig 22020 bp, 16 predicted proteins | sample LakEriMetagenome_5_FD_203522 | JGI IMG/M metagenome (GOLD analysis project Ga0315905, IMG submission 203522) | Freshwater fungal communities from buoy surface, Lake Erie, Ohio, United States - Buoy 4 MA121 | ecosystem: Environmental > Aquatic > Freshwater > Lake | place: USA: Lake Erie, Ohio...
AGATTAATTCAGTTTCAAATTTGGGAAATGAATTCCACGTAAGCAAGACAGATTTGAATAATTATTCCGGCGTGATATTAATAAAAGTAGAATGCCTCAATGGCCAAATATTGACTGGGCGCCAAATTATCTATTAAAGCAATGAGACTAAGGCTGTGGTTGATTGGATTAATTCTTGTTTTGGGCGGGCATATTGCTTTTGCCCAAACCAACAGAACATGGCAATTGGGCAGAAATTCGCATATTACTTTTTCGGATAGTGCGAATTATCAAATAAGCTCCAATCCACTGAAGAATTTGTCAACTTATAGGTTTTTCTCGAGACCTAACGGCAGTATTTGCACGCCATATGCAACTTCTGGTGCAACTACAAGCTCTTCTTATGTCATGGACAGCAACTATTCTCTCCTTCAACCCCAACCGTATATTCTTGGATATGATTACCATAATTATTTCTGTCTTTTTCCTTCTGGTTTTGATTCCTTTTCTGGGTATTTTCATTTCCGTTTTGATAACGGCTTTCCCTGTAACGATTTTCATAAAATACTTATGGGGAGTAATCCAAACATTAATGTTTGTGACTTTAATGGAAAATCCGGGTTGTATTCAAAGAATTTTGTTTTTCGAAACAACAAACCTGAAATGATAGAAGATGTAAAACGGATATTGCCTCTTCCTGAAAATATATACCCACCTAATATTCGAAGATATAGGAACTTTGAATTCGGAGGCGTTAGGGTTCAACCCATTCAAAATCGCATATTGGGATTTTATTCTTACAAGATAGGTCGGAATTATACTCAATCTGTGGATTCATTTTTATGGAATCCGGATTTTTTGTTGCCCTCACAATACAAAGACACCGCTATTTTCAAGACTACATACTTTACGCATGTACAAGCGATGAACAATGATTTATCACCCGGATGCAATAAGTTCGTTTGTATTCTGCAGATCAGTAGCAATCTGAAAGCCAAATGGGAAGCCAAAACATACTTTGCTGAATATATTGTTGTTATAAATTTAAACCAATTACAATTCAATGGCACACCAGAATTGATTTTGGTTGACAAGGGAGAAACTTCAATGATTCCAGGCGATCTAGTTGGACTAGCACCTCAAGGAGACGTTTCTCAATATTATGCGTTTTCTCCAGATGGGCAAACATTGTATGCAGTTTTAACCCACAATAAATCAAATGCTACCAACAACTATACTTCTCTTGAAACCTATAGGAAAGTTGGTGGAAAATGGCTGAAACATGACAGCTTGTTTAGTTTCTATCGGATTTTTCCATATTTCACCAATCCTTATGGAGGCCTCACCGTTTACGCCTATGACAGAGTTAAAAACATTTACTGTATTGTTAATTTTCCAATTGCCAATAATCCCGCTAATCCATCAATGCTGGAAGTAAATCCGCGTCAGAGTATTTATACGGCAACGACTCATCATCCATACGATTATTTGCGTTTCGATCATTCTCTGGATTTCAAGGATTGTGGCGCCTACCTGAAATTTACCAACCGTTGCGATGAGAGCTTTGGAATAGATACGTATGAATGGTGGATTGCAAAAAACAAGGAACAAACTGATTTCGCATACTTTAAAGGCAGAGTAGCACCTCCCGTATTTTTCAAAGAAGAGGGTGTGTATTTTGTAAAAGTACATGGCACAAATAGCAAAGATCCAAATGGCTATGCAGAATGGTGGTGGGACAGCATTAAAATTACGATCCCTGCAAAACCCAAGGCTGACTTTAGTGCCAATCCACTTCGTTACTGTCTTGGTAGCCAGGTGCCGTTTCTCAATACGAGCAACCAAGGACAAATAAACCCATACAAGCCCATTGATTATGTGTGGCATTTTGGAGATGGAGATACCAGTAAACAGACTTTCCCAAAACACATGTACAAAATACCTAGGCAGTATGATATCGCTCTCGAAATCGACAATGGATATTGCCGGGATACATTGATTCAAAAACGCTACATAAGCATCGTGGATGCACCTCAACCGGGCTTTACTCTTAATTCCACTGAGGGTTGTACTCCGTTTGATGTATTACTTATGGAAAAGAACGTTCGACCAGTAATCTCCAGAAAATATACGCTGGGCGATGGTTCCATTTTGATGCCTGACACTTCCTTTTTTAACCTTACCTACACCAAACCGGGGCGGTATAAAATATTCCAACTTTTGCAGAGTGCCAGCGGTTGCGAAGCCAAGGATTCTGCCGATGTAATTGTGCACCGCGGATTTACAGAAGCTGACAGCAGTCACATCTACATTAGCACATATACAAACAACCAAAACATCAAACTCAGTTGGTTGGCGGTACCTGATGCACACAGTTACAATATTTATGGCGGTATTTCATCCTCAAACAAACTACTTGCTACATTGCCTGCATCTGTATTGTCTTACACAGCCGCAATCCCTGAGCCTGCGCAATACTCATTCAATGTAATTGCACTCGATAGTTGTCAAAAAGAAAGCAAAGTAGGCAGATCAGGAATACCCATTTTTCTTACCTACAACCAGGACGAAAATCGAAGCGTCAGTTTAAACTACACTGCTTATAAGCAATGGGAAGTACCAGTAACTAAATACGAGATTTATACCCTACCGGCATTGGGGTCTCCCATCAAAGACAATGGAATCGCTTTGAATTACACAGATCATGATTTTGCTAAAACCCAAAGTGGTCTAGAAGATACCATGCGGTGCTATGCAATAAAAGCAATCGGACTAGACGGCAGGGAAAGCTGGAGTAACTCTATTTGCGCCAAACGGCAACCGGAAGTTTATTTGCCATCAGCATTCACCCCAGACGCCAACGGATTAAATGACATTTACTTGCCAGCAGTCATCGGGATGCGCAGTTACGAATTATCCATTTATAACAGGTGGGGTCAAAGAGTATCTCAAACCCAAAATTCCGGATGGAACGCAAATCTTGTTACTTCCGGTGTGTATGTTGCCGTTTTCATTGGCACTGATATCACTGGGCGAACTATCCACCTCACCCAAACCGTTCATTTATTGCGTTAGAAAAACCGCTTCTGTATAACGTATGAAAATACCCCTGAAACTCTAGTTTCGGTTGTCTGATATACGGGGAGGGGTCATCGCATAAATCGGGGGTCAATTTTAGTCCGACGGAGAGGGGTCAATTTGTCCGATTATTCCAATTATTCCCTGCATCGATTTTAGGGCTACTATAAATCATTAAAAAATCAGCCTAAAAATAACAACACTTGATAATTAAATTCAAAGACAAATGAACTCAGGAAATTCAATTATTCCACCTTCTCCAGCAATAAGGGGACAAATTCAAAAGATCTACAGTGACATAAACACATTAGCCGGCTTTACTGACCATAACCATCTAATGCAAATTATTAGTGACTATTATTTATCATTAACACCTCCTGAACAACAATTGATTTTACAGAATGCTGACGCTGCGAGACAGTTTGTTTTAGCTCTTCCTCATATGACAAATTTCACAGTCGAAGTTCGACCGATAAATAATTCATACATTCAAACGATAATAAACGACCCTATTTTTCAAAACTCGTTTGGTCAAACCCAATATAGATTTGCTTACATCAACCCTTATAATGTCATTGCATTGCAACCATTTATAGAGCCCAGAAAGGACAAAGTACCAACTGAAGAATTAGATCTATTAAAGTTTGCTCTACCGACTAATTGGGATACTCCAGCAGAAGTGAATTTCATTCAACCAAATGGACCAATTCAAATTCTAAGCAGCAACCCTACATTACAAGCACTTTCAATAGAGTTTGACAATATTAATGGCAGAGTAATGCTCGGCGCACCTAAGCATTTGAACTTAATACAAGTAAAACAATTCCAAGGCAAATATTATCTTCTTAATGGCTATCATAGAGTAGTGGATGCAATTCAACAAGGTCTAACAGAAATTCCAAGCATAGTTGTTGACGCGTTTTCACCTGGCGAATTTATTACACCACCAAACTTTTTTAGATTTGGATATGTAAATTCTTTACAAAGACCACCTCTCGTTTCAGACTTTCTGAGCAAGGCAAGCATTGATACAAAAGCGAGAGAAAGGAGATATGGAATGATTGTATCATTAGATGTAAAACCAATTAATATCGGAATATAAGATAGACGCAGAAAACAGAGCAGCCACTAAAAATGATTTTGTATCTGGCGGGTTGACGTGCAAGCTCTGAGATTTGTACTTTGATTTGAAAGTGCTGGAAAGCAGCAAACAGTGGCAAGGTTATTAAACAGGGACCAATGATGCAAGACGTCAATGGTGTTTGGAAAGAGTGTATTGAAAATTAGAACTCTTGTTTTGTAAGTACCCCCTTTTTCGAACTGGGTTAGATTCGACTTTTCAATTTTAATGACCCCTCCCCGTATATCAGACAACCGAAGTTAGGCTTTCAAGGGTGTTTACCAAATTATTCCCAGCTCCCATTTCAGGACTACTTACAAACACCGTCTATAACCGTCTACAGCCGTTATTATATTGTATCAAAGTGTACCAATTTGTTAAGACCCTTTTTCTTTCGAAATAATGATTTTAATTTAGTCGCCAATGGGACCAAATACTGCGACACAAATCACCAATGAAATGCTCATGGAACGGTTGATGGAAATGAAATCGATGATCATGAATTTGCAGACCGAAATGGAAAGCTTGAAGAATCCAGTGGATGATTTCACAACCAAATGGGTAAGCACTTCAGACGTCATGGCGATGCTTCGTGTGAGTCGCAGAACAATCGACAATTACATCAAAGCGGGCAAGCTCACCCCCACTCCGATTGGAAAGCGAAATTACTTCACCATCACCCAAGTAAAGGGATTGATGTATACGCCTCCAATTCCTAAAACCCGGTCCTTATATGACGAAGTTCAAATCATGATGCAACGCTTAGCCCAAATTGAAGAAGCCGGCGAGGACTGGTAGATCACCATTTAATCAAACAATCCACCATTCAACAACTTTACCACAGAAATCAAAGTTCCATTGCCATCACAACCCTAATTGGGAAAAACGCTGCAGTTGAACCCAGTTCTTCGCTTTAATAGGTCCCCAATTCGTCGGAGTAATTTGACCCCATTAAAACATTCAATTTGGTCTATGTTTAACTCAGAAGTTTACACATTTAACTGTCGCATAAATCGGGGGTCAATTTCAGTCCGACGAACAGAGGTCAATTTATCCGATAATTCTATTCAGGACAAAAAGTGAAAATATTGACAAAATACGCAGATAAAAATAAGCTTCTTATGCAAAATCGAGGTCATAAATACTTTTTGTACTGTGAAAAATACCGCGTTCATTCATTTCATGGTAATTTTTAGTACTTAACGAGTAATTCCACGGTAATTCCACGGTAATCCCACGGAATAAAAGTAATTCCATGGGAATTTTGCGGTAATTTCGTAGTAAAATCAGCTGAAAAAATCGGAATTTTCTAGATTTTCAATGAATTCAATGGAATCATCGTCGTATTCATAGGAAACGGTGATATCTGAATCCTCATCATCCTCGTCCTTTTCTTCCATTGCATTTTCCAGTTCTTCATTAAGCATTTCTATGAGGGACTTCAAATTGTCATATCCCATATGCGATTCGGTATCGATGCCGTATACTGCCACGTGCTGCTGAACTTGTTCCCATAATTTTCTGAGCACCTTGTGATGGCGTTTAAAAGTAGCAAGATCCATTTCAATCTCTTCGTCATCAACTTCATCCAAGTTCGCTCTCTCCTTCTGTATCCAAACCTTTAAGCCATGATTGATTTTTCGTTCTTCAATCTGTTGCTGTCTGGAAATGGCATCTTTCTCTAAATGCTTCAGCTCCAATTCTCGTTTTCGTAACTCCAGTTCTCTGTCCTGTTGGACCAATTTGCGCAATTCGAGTTCATGCTCCAATTGCAATCTCTTTAAAGCGATTTCACGCTCAAATTTGTTGAATTCGTTGTTGTTTTCCATATCGTATTTATTTTTTTGGTTGATTGATTGTTGTGTGTTAGTGGCTATGGCAAAAAGGTCAATGGGCAATGCATTGCCTCCATTGCCTGATTGGCCATTTAGCCACCGAAATACTGTACTCTTGCTAGTTTTAAGTTCTACTGCAATCTGTCTGATGCTTTTGCCCATTTCATGTAGTTCAATGGCTCTTTTGATTAGTGCTTGGTCTTGCATCGATATTTTTTCTTATGTTCATTTATTCATTTGTTCACTGTTCACCGCCTACCTCTTTGACTACTTTGCGATATTGCCCCTTGCCTATTCGCTCAAATTCACCCCCCAATAAATATCGTCTTACAGAGGAAGAAGACATATTCAGTTTTTGTCCCAACCCAACCGCCAACATCCAGTTAAACTCAATGGGTAAAATGTCAAAAAATCGTTGCTGCTTTGCCTGCTGTTGAATATACTTACTGCCATTTTTCATGTCCGCGACCAACATGTTTGCATGGTACAGGAGTGTGTAAGCGATTTCACCAGAAATCTCCAAGTCGCTAGATTGAATTTTTATCTCACTTTTCTTGTCCCGCTTTGTTTGAGAGTAATACCTCATGGTTGTAAACACCATCGACATTCGAAAACAAATCAATCCCAATCGATGGATGGTGGCCAGGATCGGCGTCCCGGAATCCTTATGTGCCACTTGGGTAAGCAATTGAAACTGCTTGATGAATCTATCTTGATGTTCCTTCACCAAATACAGCTCTAGTGCTTGGGTTTGTCCCTGTAAAAACAAATACAGTTCTTTCACCAATTGTCCCACTTTGCGAAAAGTGTGGCCTGGATCTGTCCCGCGATGGTCAAATACATTTCTAAACGTTGGGACAGCCGGAAACGAATAAAACATAAATCTGCTGAACAATCCATTCTCTGTATCGGGTATTAATCGAATGACTTGACCACGTGTCCCAGTGAGTAAAACTGATAAACGGGGGCGCTCCACGGAAAAGTGCTCCCTATTTTGCCTTCGTTGCATCTCAACGGGTTCATGGTGAAATGCTGCACGAAGCACATCGCTAAAATTTCCCCAGTCTTGCGCTAGGGCATTGGCCAAAGTATCCGCTTCAGTTGAAAACAGAATCCCTGCCCCGTCATTTTCACTGAGGGTTTGTACAACAGAACTAGCGCTGTTATTCGCAGGAATGAAAAGTAATTTATAAGGCGGTTCTTTTAGCGCAGAAACATCCGCATCCTTCTGTTTTATCTTCTCGCGCTTCAACTCCTCGAATTGCTTTTTTGCAAGGGTTGTTTCTTCCAACAACATTTTATGAATTTCCATGCCCACCAATCGGGTCCAACTCAACACCCCTTTTCCCGAACCAGCCGGTGCTTCAATGAATGTATACAAATTGGGCGATACCCATTTTCGGTCGTAAAAGCCTATTACATTGGGCATACAACCAGAAAGTACCGTGAGCGTACCCAATAGCAAAATATCCCGCTCATACGGATTATCAATGGTCGTAAACAAATCTCTCAGCGGTTCAGGTAAATTATCATAAATACTGTTCGATAGCGTGGATCTCAGCTGATCCTGATAGCCTGGCAATAGGAACAATTCCTCTTCCGCCAGTGTGTTATGTTTTAAACTGTGCATGATCATCGCTTTAGTGGTTTATCCTGCACGTAGCGTGATGCCGCCCGATGAATATTTTTCTCTTGCTCGTGTTTGCCTGAATTCAACCAATCCTGAAGTTCACCTTTGCGAAATAGAATCTTCTTTCCATTCTTGTAAAAAGGAATTTTTCTTCTACTCGTCATAGAGTACAAAGTCTGTTTGGCGATGTGAAGAAACTCCGCAGCCTGATCGGCATTGAGTATTTCCGATTTTAGATTGTTCTCTGCCAATTCAGTGATGGCAGTTTCTTGATGCTGTTCTAATGCAACTTGAACAGCTTCATTCACCAACTCTGTGATGAATGCTTGTAAGTGAGTAATACTTTCTTTCATATGAAACATTTACTCACCCTTCATCAAAAAAAGAACCATGCCAAATTTTTGGTTACCTTTTTTTAGTTATCGATTTTTAGAGGGTTCATGTTGCTCCTACCTCCGTGCATTTTCAGTTCAGAAGTGTCCGAATTTGTCTAAAATTGCGCAATGATTAAGTGAACTGCGCAAATTCAAGCAAATTAGGTTCGAATCCCTAACACACTGACATTCAGACAATTTGTCACTGACATTTTTCATTTTTCCTGTCTATTATTGTCAGACTTTATACCCAATTGAATACTCTTCATTGCTTTTGTTTTCGTTGAATCCATCACCTTACCATAAATCTGTGTGGTATGAATGTGTTTGTGTCCTAAGAGTTTTGAAACGGTATAGATATCGGTACCTTCCGCTAGCTGTAACGTGGCAAATGTGTGTCTGAAATTATGGAATGTGATCTTCTTGCGAATACCTGCCCGTTGCAACCAACGATTCAAGTTTGCATAGTCGCGTTGAAAATTGTAATCTCCAAAAATCAGTTCAGCACTCTCTTCATATTTCCCCAACAAGCTCAATGCTTCATCCGATATGGGAAGAGTCTCCATCGCTTTGGTTTTACTCTGTGTAAAGCGAATGAAATAACCCATATTCTCAGAATGCTGAATCTGTTCACCACGAAGTTTTGTAACATCCCCCAACCTTAATCCAGTGAGTGCCGAGAACATACAAGAGCGTTTTAACAACTCTGATTCAATGGGCGTGTTATATAGCTTAATCAATTCCTCTTTGGTTAGAAACTCTCTGTAAGTTTCAGGCTGTTGCACACCTTTAACGGCATCAAATGGATTACTAATCATGTGACCAAACACCATGGCCTCCCTAACCGTTGCTCGAAGCTTGTTGTAATAGGTGTAACAAGAATTTTGGGAGATCCGCATTTTGGGTGAATTGATACGCGTAGCTTTTTTCTCCAAAAACTCTTTGTACTCATTGATAAATTGTGGTGTGATATCACCGAAATTACATTGCCCTTTACAAAACTGAAGGAAGGTTTTGTAGGATGCCACCCATCCGCCATAATTATTGGGATTGTCCTCCCATTTTTTTAGCTGTTTTTCATAGAAAGGCAAAAAATCGTCAAATTCCGAACTTCGCTTTATTCCAAACCTACCAGCCAACCTATCCACTTGACGATTGGCGGCAATGGTGCGGGCCAATGTTTCCAAATCGCGATTGTGGCGCTTTTCTATCTCGTCTCTCGGGGGACTGTAGAGATACATATTGAGGTATTCCCACCGGGTAATTTTACCACTTTCGGGATGAATAATTGGTGGACAGTGATCTAAGTAAAGGCTGATCCGGCCTGTCTTTAATAGACGTTTTCTAAGTGTAACTTTCATAACTATTTGTTTTTTAATAATTTATCTAATTCTTCACGGAGGATTAATCGCCTCGTTCCAATGGAAAAAGTGCGGATTTTATTCACTTTAATCATTCTTTGCACTGTCCATCGGCTCACTCCGAGCAACAAACTCACTTCATTTATGCTTAAAACCTCCCTCGCTTGCAGCATCACAACGGGAGCTGTTAATTGGCTCTTTAAGAGTGTCTTATCCTGGAGTAATTTCTCCTGTCTTTTGTTCTCTTTATAGCCCCTGGAGCCGCATTTGTGAGAGCAGTACAAAGTGGTGCTTTTCCTTGCCAAGAACACTTCTTGACAGAAAACACAAATTTTCGAATATGGATGTTTACTAGCAGTCATTGTCATTTCGCCGATATGGTGCAGCGTGGTGCACGGTGGTGCAGCATGGTGCAGCATGTAGCATCTTTTTTTGTTACGTTCGGAATTTGTTGCTGAAATGTTGCTCAAAATATCTGGTGTACAGATGAGCAACAAAAGTGGTGCAAAACACCAAAAATGACGAAAAATGTCAGTTACCCCAAAAACGCGAAAACCCTTGCTAGGCAAGGGTTTCATTTATCTTTTGTTGTTTTTGTTTATCGTTGATTATCGGCCATTACTTCCCGATACAAAACTTAGAGAATATCGATCCAAGAATTTCTTCAACGCCAATCGTACCTGTAATACCCGATAACGCCCGAATCCCCTCGCGTAAGTGAAACGCCAATAAATCGCCCGAAAGTCCCGAAGCCATCCCGTCCAAAACATGTTGCATTTCAGTTGCGCAGTGACTCAAGGAATCGGCATGACGGACATTCGTCACCACCGTTTGATCACCCACATCGGCCAATCCGCCCATAAATCTAGATTCCAAGGCCAAACGCAATGCCTGCACCGAAACCTTATCCTTGGCCGATACAAACCAAGGCGCCTCCAACCCCATCGCCTCCACCATATCAACCCAAGGTTGTTGGCTAATCGTAACTGCCAAATCCACCTTGTTGCAAACCACCCAAACCCGTGAAGTTTTCTGCTTCAACATCATCAAATCCTGTTCAGCCTCAGACAAAGAACAACTACCCATATCCAACAAATACATCGTAGCACCCGCCTTTTCAACATGCGAAAACGTGCGAGCAATGCCCTCCTGCTCTATCACATCCGTTGCCTCCCGAATCCCAGCCGTATCAATCAAACGCAACATAAACCCCTCAAAATTCAACTGCGCCTCGATGGCGTCCCTAGTGGTACCGGCAATCTCACTCACAATCGCCCTATCCTCATTCAATAACGCATTAAACAACGTACTCTTCCCCGCATTCGGTCGTCCTGCCAAAACCAACGCCAACCCTTTTTTGATCACATTACCCAAGGCAAAAGAGTCGCGAAGCAAAACCACCTCCGTCTGAATGCGCTCCACCAATAACTTCAATTCACTGCGCGATGCAAACTCCACATCCTCCTCTGCAAAATCCAATTCCAACTCTACCAAACTAGTGAAGTGCAAAAGTCTATCCCTTAGTGCGGCTATGTCCTTCGAAAAGCCCCCTTTTAGCTGTTTTAAGGCCAAATCGTGGGCGATGCGATGCTCCGACGCAATCAAGTCGGCCACGGCCTCCGCCTGCGCCAAATCAAGTTTGCCATTCAAAAAAGCCCTTTGGGTAAATTCCCCAGGCTCTGCCAACCTCGCTCCCCTATCCATATACGCATGCAACAAACGCGAAACAATGTATTCGCTTCCGTGCACCGAAACCTCTACCGTATCCTCACCCGTATAACTCTTGCTACCCTTAAACAATGTAATCAACGCCTCATCCATCACCCCATCACCATCATACATCGTGCGCAAATGTGCCGTATGTGTAGGTTTGTCGGCGACAGCTATTTTCAACAATTCATCCGTTAGCCTTAACGCCGATGGGCCCGAAACCCTTACCACTGCAATGGCACCAACTCCCGCAGCCGTAGCCCGTGCAACAATCGTGTCGCTATGAAATGAATCTTGATTTGCCATTGCCTTTATTGGATCAATCCATTATCCCCAAAAATCTCTCTAAAAGTTGATGATTTTCAAAAATTAATAGACGATAAAAATATTAATACCCCACAAAAATAAAGAAAGCCCCGCAGAACCTGCGGGGCTTTCTCAGCTTTATTCTAGTTTTAAAAATTAAGGGGCTTTGCGAATCACGTTCACTGAACCATTTACCTTGTTAATCTTATCTTTTCCTTTGAATTGATATGTCAACTGGTAGAAGTATGTTCCCGATGGAACTTCAGCACCGTCATTGTTCACCTTACCATTCCACTTCACTCCTGGATCTGAAGATTCAAATACGCGCTCACCGTAACGGTTATAGATGCGCAATTCAAACAATGATTGACCTGCAATTGGAACGCGGAATTCATCGTTCTTACCATCACCATTTCCAGGTGTGAATACGTTCGCCAACAAGATGAATTGGTTTACATAGACTGGCTTACACACTGTATCCTTACATCCTGTTGAATTGGTTACTTCTAAACAAATCCAGAAAGTATCAGTACCACTGTAAGAAGCACTTACAACTTTATCACTTCCAGCATAATCAACAATCAAAGGCTCTTTGGTCAATTTGATATTGCTCTGGTGGTTGTAACCCCAACGCCATTGTGTTCCATTGACATCAGTTCGAGTGTAAGTATAATCCGGTGTCTTGGACGAGTCAATTGTGAAGTTCGAAACAACAGAATCAACAAGGAAGATGATATCGCCCATTACTGTAGGACACCAAGGCCTTGGATGACTAGGATCGTAGTCCGCGAAGTGCGATACCCTGATCCGACCTGGTGAGTTAAATCGCCATGCCATCTTTTTCTTATCCGTTGTAACTGTATCTACCTGACCCGTACTCAAATTCTCGAATCTCCACTTATACGATTTCAAAATTGTATCTGAATTGTCGGTGAAATAGTTACTATCACCCACACAAATTGCCATCTTGAGCACTAATCCTCTCACCGAATCACGTGGCAATACCGTTACGATAAATGCTTTCTGTGATGGGGTATCAGGGAATGTCGCAGGACAGAATTTGCGGATGTTTGGAGGCAAGATTAATGAGTCATACTGCTGTAGGAAAACATAGTATTTACCTGGCTTGGTGTAAGTGTGATACAAGAATTGATCTTTCTTGTTATCAATCTTTCCATCGCCCCAGAACCATGTCCAATCAGATTTGCTCGACGCCGTATCAGTCAAATTACTAAACTGTAAGCTATCCCCTTCACAAATTGTGATTTGATTACCCGCTTTTGTGGTGAATTCAAACCTAGGACGTGGTCCAGGAATCAAAATCCAACGACTAAACGTATCCTCACAACCTTGGTCTGTCTTCAAACGATATTGAATTTTGAACCATCCGTTACGGGTGTATTTGTGTCCAATACGATCTGGTAAACCTGATTGATTTGATGCCGATCTCTTGAACAAGTTATTTGAAGAATCACCCCAATCAATATACCATTCTTTGATATAATCACACTGCATTGGTGTTGGACCATTACAGTTCTTCATCGCCCAACTACAAGGGTCGTGCATTATTGAACTATCAAAGAACTCAATTGCTGTGTTACAAGAAGGAACCGTCACGTTCAAATTGAACCTAACATCCAAACGCGTAATGAACAACTTACGGGTAACTGTATCCATACAACCGGTACTATCACCAGCTATGTTTCTAAAGACATAAACTCCTGAATCATCTTTGTAATACTTAGCCACGGATCCACCGCCTCCCAAATCAACCCAAGGAGAAACAGCTGAACCTACACCAGTACCACCCCAAGGCTGACCACCAAAGATTGTGATTGGCTTACTTGCATCATCATCCGCTTTGTTCCAATCCCACTTAGTGAAAGGCTCGCGGTTTGGTTTACCCTGCGCAGTTTCGGCCTGACGTGTTGGATCTCTCCAATAGTCTGTGAAATCCCATGTTCCAAAGTTGATTGGATCTGGGTGGAACATTTTATACTTAGGCAAAGCCTTCAGGCTAGTTGCCTGATCTTGACAAATGATACTATCTGGCAATTCCAATTCCATTGCAAAACCAACCAAGACTGGGAATGCAGCAATGTCATCACACTTTCCGTTAGATGAGGTCATTGATACGCTCACCAAGTGATATCCAACCCACTTAGGGATAAAACGATAAGAAGGATAATCAACACCACTCACTTTATTAATATCGGTAGGACGAATTGTTGTATCGCGATAATGCAAAATCGTCATACTGTCTTTATTCGGAATGAAATAATAGCGAATGAATCTACCAAAACCAGTGGTATCAATACAACCATAAGCACCTGATGATGGCTGGCCAATAACACCTTTGTTATTCCAAATCATTTGGGCAATCTGAGCTGGTGACAAAGAGAATGGATCAAACCCACGGGCATCCAAACGCTCTTTCATTCTATCCCAAACAGCTGATACGTCTGCACCTACTGTCCAAGCACGAATCTCAGCAGTATAGATAGTATCTCTCTTAGTGATTTTAGTATTTCCATCATTCCAAATGTCAGTACATGGAACCTGCACTGGATCTTCTCCACCACGGGTTTGAACCACATAGTTATACAAACGCTTAGGATTTTTTCCAGGTATTTGTTGGTATCTGAAATAATCTTCTTGAATATAACGGCGCCATCCTCTTGAATATGAAGGACTTGCGTTGCCCGTTTCAAACGACCAACGAAGTGACTTAAGATCATCTGTTTTGGTCTTATTGCCAGGGATAGGTCGAACGATTACTGGATCTCCCTTACAAATCTTACGAATACCTACAGAGTTTGGCTTTGGAATGATTACCTCAAATGCAGGATCAATCATTGGGAAACAAGCAAACTGCCTGTACCACTGCGTATCACTACAAATTGGACGATCTTTGGTTGGGGGAGAAAAAGTACCCGGCTTGCGAACACCATTACCTACAACAATACCTACTGTAATACAACCACTCGGATCGCATACCTGAGACGCAGAATACTGCTTAGAATATCTGCTCGGTGGATTTCCCGCCATTTGATATCCTGGATATGGAGGTCCTGGAGGACGTGAACCTGGACTCAAACTACTCAATGGAACCCAACCATTTGGATTACAAGTAGAATCAAAGTTGATTTCAACCATTGAGAAAGTACATCCTGGCTTCAAATCACTCAAAATAAAGGTGATACCATATTGAGGGTTCTTCGCACCCAAACATTCAATCGCATCTTTCAATAAACCTGATCCAACACCACCCGCATTCGCATGAAGCATCGCCAACTGCTTTGTAGCTTCGCTTTCGCACTTCATTGGGTGACAAGTATCTTTATGATTCAGCTTAACGTTGTTACACTGAGGAATCTTTGAATAATATAAATCGCGGTATCGCTTGTAATCAATAATGTAATCAGTACCATAATTCAAGCCATTGAAACGGCCCATCTTAGACATTAACAACATCTTTACTTTTGTAGGCTTTTCACCCTTCGCCAATCGAATTTTAAGCAATGGCAAAGGCAACGTATCTCTACGTGTATACGCATAGAAATTATAAACAATAGAATCCGTCTTGCTTGTCAATCGGATAATGTCCTTATCCTTAGCCAACACTGTCTTTGGACCTACATACAATGTCTTGTTAATGTAAACAGAATCTTTTGCACCCAAAGTAATCGTAACCGAATCTTCTACCAATCGCTCACCGATGCCCTTCATTTTATAATACTGAGCATACTTTTTGATAGAATTCTTGTATTTGGTTGATGCCGCTATCGACGAATCCGCACTGGTCTTAGGAACAAACACAATAGTATCCAATACAACCCACAACGTATCTGATGCCCAAACCTGAATCTTTTTACAAAGACCAGTTGATGTAATGAAAATTGCATCTTCCATTGGCGATGTCTTAAATCTCTCCAACAAAATCAAATCCCATGATTTGTAATAGTGCGTTGGCAATGTATCACGAGAGTACTGACAGTTTACAAAAACGTTTTTATTCCTAGTTACATCCGTAGTACACTTTGGTGCATAGGTATCACTGAAATCCCAAAGTCTAACAGCACAAACACGCTCACGCTTTAAGTAATCATTTCCACCAGCCGGTGCAATTGTTCCGCCTGCATAAACACTCTTGGTACCATTTGAGTTTTTCTCATTTCTCAGAGGCTTCTGCCAAACTTGTCTTGGAGTACCATTGGCATTCTTTTGGAATGTGTGACCTAACGTTCCATTCCACTTATAAAAAGTACTATCATCATCCGTGAAGTCACGATCGTTATGATAGAAAGTTGAGAAGTTCTTAAAGTGAACCGTATCCATTACATCCTTTGGACATTGGAATACCTCAAATTCTGCCAAACGATTTCCTGCAACTTCAATGGTTGAAACCGGACCCAATACGATGATGGTATCATACGCTGATTTATTACCACAAATCGGGTGCGAGTATGTCAAATTGATCAAGAAAGGCCCAAGTCCAGAGAAACCGTGACTTGTATTCCAACTCTTGTTATCAAAGTTCTGTGGTCCCGTGTTTGGATCACCAAAGTTCCATAATAAACCGGTAGCACCCGCAGGAACCTGGTCTACACCAAAATCAATCTTGGCATCAGATATACAAGCAGAATCTTTGCTGGCCCAAATTGTAGCTTTCGACTTAAATACAGAAGCTGCAGCCGTAACCGTAAACGAGTCTTTACAACCATCTATCGTTTCAATGACAACTTTCGAATTATAAGTACCCTGACCATAGAAAGTCTTTTTAATTGTTGGACCCCAATCAGTACTGGTAGAACCATCACCCCAATACCAAGTGATTTTCTTCACCTGACTCTTGTCGATCCGAGAAATATTCTGAATGGTCGCCGTTACACTATCACAAGCTACAGGCTTATTACTCGTAAAACGCGCGCCAATCTTTTCACGCACTTTTACCGCACCTGTCAACTTCAATGTATCCACACAACCCCACTCATCCGTTACCTCAACAAAAATGTCGAAACTTCCACCGCGCTCATCCTTTACCGAGAAACAGAAAGTTTGAGGCATCGTTGGCTTGGTGTATTCAAACAATTGACCATCACTTACCAAATAACGAATCTTCGAGATTTTTGAACCATTCTTGTTGAAAGAACTATCCGTGAAACAGAAAAGGTTCTTTTCAAAACACTGTTCGTACAAGTTTTGTAATTTCAACTTGATCGTTGGCGCCGTTCTTACCACCAAATTCAACGTAGAAGTACACTTGGTACCATTGATTGTTGTGATGTAAGTAATTGTTTTGTTCCCCGCTGTTTTAAACGCAAAATTCAAGTTTTTCAAACCTGTTTGTGTGCCTTCTCCGCTAAAATCCCAATCATGGGTTGTACCGGCCGCTTCTCCATAAAAACTCACTGGAGTTCCTACGCAAGGGGATCCGCTGTACTGGATTGTGCACTGCGCCGCAGTGTCGCCAATCATTGCAAATGCCGCTACTAAAGTTAGTAGTGCACTTTTCATTATTGTAATAAAACCTTTCATTTTAGGTGTGTTTGCTTTGTGTAATCGGTCAAAAATAGAAAATTTGGGCCAAATTCCCAAGGAGTTGCCCGAATTATTTGGGTCCTGTGTAATATTATGAGTAAAATTCATATTCGATTTTTAAAATTATGGGGTTGCTTTATAAATTAACTTCACGGATTTTCTGGCATACTTTAACGATTTATCACCGCTATATTTGTAGGATACAACTACGCGATAAACACCTTCTGGACAAACACTTGCGCCACAAAGACCCTTCCATCTTGCATCGTAGTTGTCCGACCTAAATATCAATCGATTGTTCAAATCAAAGACGCACATGTCGAACATTTGAGGCTGTGCCATCCCAATATAAAATTCTTCATTAAATCCATCCCCGTTGGGTGTAAAAACATCAGGGACAAAAATATCGGTGGCATCACCCGCCGGCGAAATACTAACCGAAACTCGCTGACTGTCTCTACAAATCATAGAATATCCTCTGTCGTCCAAAACCCAACGCTCATTCAACATCCTAACAACAAATGTCCTTGTATGACCTACCCAATATTGATGCGAAACCCTTTCAACACCCACTTGATCGGTTAACATTTCCGAACGCTCACCGTCGGCCCAATCAACCCGCATTTTTTCATATTTTCCCTCAATACCCAATGAAACAATCCCTCCAACAATATCGGCGATGACCGGCTTCCACTGATTTGCATACTTTTGACATGGGTTTGAATTCCCCATTGCCACTTTTGTAGGTCGGCCAAACTGATTTGAATTATCTGCCGGCACTTTAACGGACATATCACTCGATGAATTTCCCCGAGGCACATTCGATGAATTTTCTATGCCCGACCCACCATTACCGCCCCCGGAATTTTCCACTCCCACATTATTTCTCACTCCAACATAATTCTTTCGAGGCACTGGAATCGTCCCCCCATAAGTGGCAACATCATCTGATTTATCCAGAGAAGTCGTCCTTGCATTTACATCAGAAGAACTATTACCAATTTCAGCGTTGGTCTTAGCCGACGAACCAGCACCCTTATCCGAATTATTATCAATTCCCGCGGCTGTCTGATCCAAATCCTTGTCGACCTCCGACCGTATCCCCGCATTCACATCTTTCAAAGGGTTGACAGGTCCGTTGCTGTTCAAGATATCAGATACCACAAGGACCGCGGCCACCACTGAACCAAGTATGGCAAGGCTAGCCTTTGCCGACAATCCAAAAAATGTCTTTCCAGCACTTCCCACAACATTTCCCAATCCGGATTGAACGCTCTGTTGAGATGCGCCCTGATTCAAACTTTGACCTTCTGTTCCCGAAGATTGCAATTGCTGAACACACTGCTCAAATACCCCTGCAGGAGGCGTAACACCCGCCGAACCCAATTGGGAACGAAAAAGCTCATCGATATGTTTCAACGAATCTTCCATCAATTCCTTTCCAATTTCGCTTGAAGCCATTTGCGGGCTTTAAACAGTTGTGACTTACTTGTATTTTCCGAAATATTCAAAAGTGTGGCAATCTCACCATGCGAGAATCCCTCTATGGCGTATAAGTTAAAAACAGTACGATATCCATCCGGGAGTGTGCCGAGCAATCGCATCAAATCCTTAGTTTCTAATGGTTGAGCAGCATTTACATCACCGCTTAAACCAAAAGCATTTTCAATGTCTGTAGTAAATTTGGCTTTGTTTCTCTTCAACTGATCCAAACACGCGTTTACACCGATGCGTTTCACCCAGCCTTCCAAGGATCCTTGGAATCTGAACTCTCCCGCTTTCTGATAAAACTTAACCATGGTGTCTTGTAACATGTCTTTGGCATCGTCTGAGTTACCCATGTATCGCAAACAAATGGCATATACCATAGGGGCGAAAAGATCGTACAACCCTTGCTGTGCCTTGCGGTCTCCCGCGATACACTGTCGCAACAATTGATGTTCTTTTGGCTCCTGTTGATTTGTCATTCGAAGTTAACATGATCCAGATTTCACCTAAAGAAGATTATATCCCCCCATTGGTTGTCTGACCGTCTAGTTTTTTTTCATAATTGATTTCACCAACCCATAGCTCGCATCCATCAGTATGATTTTGGGGTTTCCATTTCTCTCAATACCATACATAGCATCCTCTAAAACCTTCACCATCTTCCCAATCACCTCATATCCCAATTGCAGTGTGTTGAATTTGTTCACGAAATCCAATTCTGGGCCCTCCCACAATCCTTCCGACCCGGAATAGGGTACCACCGCGCAAGTTCTAAGCACTTGGATTCCATATAGTAAGAACGATTTCACGCCTTCCCTACCTAGCGACGACATATCATCGCTCCAAGCAAACGCATCGCCCATTTTCCGTTTAAAAACAATCGTCATCCACTGTCGCCAAGCATCCAAATGCGGATTCGTCGCCTCCTTACCCAATTCCCTGGCCAAATGATAATTGCCTTGAGCGACTTTAGCCAACCGCTGCGCATCCGATTCCGCGATATCATCTCTAGCTACAAGCGCTTCACTCAAAGCGGCATCTTCGATGGGTGCCATCCTAACGAGTTGCGTTCTCGACACAATTGTCGACAATATATCGTCCACATCCGAACCCACCAACAAAAACAAAGTTCCCGCAGGCGGCTCTTCTAGAATTTTTAGAATAATATTGCCTTCTTGGCCCAAATACTCGGGCAACCACACCAAACTCACCTTCATATTGCCTTCATAGGCCTTCAACGACAAATTTTTGATGATGTTGCGAAGTTCTTTGGTTGGAATATTGCCTTGCTTATTTTCGGCATTGAGTTGCTGCATCCAATCGCCGTAGCTCATGTAAACATCGTCTTTCAGCGCCTCACGCCACTGAGGATAAACATCAGAGCAAGCTTCCATCTCTCCCTGTTTCTTGGGAAAGGGAAACGTATAGTGAACATCAGGGTGAGTAAACGATGATAGCTTTCTGCAGGTTGGACATTCCCCACAGCTATCCAATTCTGTGCGATTTGGACACATCACAAATTGAATATAGGCCAATGCCAGCGGCAAGCCGCCACTCCCTTCTGGCCCCAACATCAACTGCGCATGCGGAATCCTGCCCACGGCAACGCCATGACGGAGCCTAGCTTTCACCTGATCCTGCCCAATGACATTTTCAAACCTCATGCTTTTCGCAACTGCCTCCTTCGCAAAAAACAATATCCGATGCCCGAAAAGGTGACCACCAAAATGGCAATAAACTGGCTGTGCGATAGCAGTCCGTTGAAAACAAAACCTCTGGAGATATCGCCGCGATAGCCTTCCGTAAAGAATCGACCTACGCCGTAGATTAAGGCATAAAAGAAGAACAACTGTCCGCCAAATGTCTTCCCTCGCTTTTGCATCCACAACATCATTGCGATGCTAAAAAACACGATTCCCGAATCCCATAATTGTACGGGGTATAACGCCTCGCCCAGGGGCTCGGCATGCGACTTCACATCATTAAAAATTATGCCATATTTAGGATTCACACAAACCACGCCATGACAGCAGCCCGCCAAGAAGCAACCCAACTTACCAAAGCCATGTACAAAAGCACCAGCGATGCCAATATCATCCATCTTATCCCAAAAATCCCAGCCAATCTTGCGCATCCAAACCCAAAGCATCGCCAGGGTGACCAGAAAAGAACCATAAAACACAAATCCATTGCCTAGATCCCCGAAGAACTGATCCATCCGCGACCAATGTCCGGCAGGGTCTTCCAAGAAATAAAAAAACTTTCCGCCTATAAATACGCCCACAAAACAAATCAATATCACCGTGCTTATGCTATCTGTATCCATCCCCAATCTTACCCGGTTCAAATACAAATGAAAAAATGCAGCAACAACGCCTACCAAAATACAGAAACCGTATCCATAAATCGTTAATCCAGCAATATGAAATAGTTCAGGCTTCATTCTTTACAAACCTAAGTAAATCAATCCGATTTTACCCTTGCAAATTGGCACGAATCAATGCGGCCATTTCAGCCAAAGACGACTCATTAGGATGCAACTTTTCTTTGGTAAAATTGATATCGCCCACGGTTTGAAGAGGGACCAAATGAATATGGGCATGGGGCACTTCCAATCCAATCACCGCAACACCAATCCTCTTGCAAGGAACAGCCTTTTCTACTGCCTTTGCAACACCCTGGGCAAATTGCCAAAGCGCGGCCATCTCCGGGCCAGACAAATCAAAAATATAATCCACTTCGCGTTTAGGGATTACCAAAACATGTCCCATCACCAGGGGCATGATATCCAAAAATGCCAAATGATGTTCGTCTTCACAGATACGATGACAAGGGATTTCACCAGCCACAATACGCGAAAACAACGTTGCCATCAGATTAAGCGAAAATCTCTAGAATCTCCAATTTCACCGTACCGGCAGGAACACTGATATTTACAGTTTCTCCAACAACTTTCCCCATCAAACCTTGTGCAATTGCACTTTTGATAGAAATTTTATTCTCCTTTAAGTTGGCTTCGCTTTCCGATACCAAACGGTACACAGCTTCCTTACCCACATTGTGATTCTTAACACGAACATTTAACATAATGCTCACTTTGCTGGTATCAAGATTTGAAGTGTCCAAAACCCTAGCGTTAGCAACCATATGTTCCATCTGACTGATTTTGTATTCCAGAATACCCTGCGCCTCTTTCGCCGCATCATACTCCGCATTCTCACTCAAATCCCCTTTGTCACGCGCTTCCGCAATGGCAATGGTGATACTAGGACGTTCCTCATGCTTCATCAAATAAAGCTCTTGCTTCATTCTCTCTAAGCCTTCCTTTGATACATATTGTATATCGCTCATCGTTGGTAGTTTTTAAGAAAAAATGTGCACCAGCGTTAGCCACTGATGCACAATTTACAAATATATAAAAATGCTTGTATTATTCGGCAGTTCCTAAGCCAATGCGCAAACCAAATGAATGCACACCATTAAAAGGATTTGTTGCCCTGTATGAGTAATCTAAACTAACTTGATTGCCGTCTTCACCTACCGCAAAATCATAACTGATACCTGCTTGAGGACCCGTAAAGGCGGAAGGACGTACTTC
>Ga0315905_10001926_pt1 | contig 22003 bp, 20 predicted proteins | sample LakEriMetagenome_5_FD_203522 | JGI IMG/M metagenome (GOLD analysis project Ga0315905, IMG submission 203522) | Freshwater fungal communities from buoy surface, Lake Erie, Ohio, United States - Buoy 4 MA121 | ecosystem: Environmental > Aquatic > Freshwater > Lake | place: USA: Lake Erie, Ohio...
CCTCGCCTGGCGCTGGCGCGGCGGCAATATGGACATGTCGACCGGGGGGGGCGGGAGCACTGCGGGCCAGCTCGACAGTCTGGTCGACCAGCTGCTCATGGCCCGCGGGGTCGAGCGGCACGATCTCGAACGCCACCGCCGGCCGACCTTGCGCGATTTCCTGCCCGATCCTTCCATCTTCAACGATATGGACGCAGCGGCCACGCGCCTCGCCGAAGCGATCACCCGCGGCGAGGCGATTGCCATCTACGGCGATTATGACGTCGATGGCGCAACGAGCGCAGCGCTGCTGATCCGCTTCCTCGCCAGCCTCGGGGTCTCCGCGCGGCCCTATATCCCCGACCGCCTGCTCGAAGGCTACGGCCCTTCAGCCGAAGGCCTCGTCAAGCTGGCGCGCGAGGGGGCGCAGCTTATCGTCACCGTCGATTGCGGCGCGATGGCCTACGAAGCTCTTGCCGCCGCCCGGGCCGAGGGCGTCGACGTCGTCGTGGTCGACCACCACAAGTGCAATGCCGAGCTTCCCCCGGCAACCGCGCTCGTCAATCCCAACCGGCTCGATGAAAGCGACGAGGCGGCAAGCCACGGGCACATGGCTGCGGTCGCCGTCGCCTTCCTGCTCGCGGTCGCCACGCTGCGGATCCTGCGTGCGCGCAGCTTTGTCGGTGCGTCCACAGCACCCGATCTCATGGGTCTCCTTGATCTCGTCGCGCTCGGCACGGTCGCCGATGTCGCACAGATCCGCGGTGTGAACCGCGCGTTCGTGGCACAGGGCCTCAAGATCATGGCGCGCCGCGCCAATGTCGGTCTTGCCGCGCTGATCGACGCCAGTCGCCTGACCCGCGCGCCTACCTGCAGCGATCTTGGCTTTGCGCTCGGCCCGCGCATCAATGCTGCGGGGCGCATCGGCGACTCGGGCCTTGGCGTGCGGCTGCTCACCACAGCGGATGCCGAAGAAGCCCGCACCATCGCCGCGCGTCTGTCGCAGCTGAATGATGAGCGCCGGGCCATCGAGCAGGCCGTGCAGGAAGCTGCCGAGGCGCAAGTCGAAGCGCAGCATAACCGCAGCGTCGTCGTTGTGCACGGCTTGGGCTGGCACCCGGGCGTGATCGGCATCGTGGCGGGCCGCATCAAGGAAAAGACCGGCCGGCCAGCGCTGGTCATCGCCGAAGATGGCGATGCGGAGGGCAATGGCAAAGGCTCGGGCCGGTCGATCCCCGGCGTCGATCTGGGCGCAGCCATCATCGCGGCGCGCGCGGCAGGCCTGCTGATCGCGGGCGGCGGCCATGCCATGGCCTGCGGGCTCACCGTTGCGGCGGGCGGGACCGAGCGGCTGGCCAACTTTCTCGAGGACCGGCTCGCGCGCGATGTCGCGGCGGCCCGGCAGTCGCAATCGATGCTGCTCGATCTCAGCCTCGCTCCCGGGGGGCTGACGCCCGATCTGGTCGAGCGCCTCGAGGCGGCCGGCCCCTTCGGCATGGGCTGGCCCGGTCCGCGCGTTGCGGTAGGCCCCGTGCGGCTGATCAAGTGCGACATTGTCGGCGCCGATCATGTGCGCATGATAGCAGGCGGGCAGGACGGCCGCTCATTCAAGGCGATGGCCTTCCGCGCTGCCGAGACCGAGATGGGCCAGGCCCTGCTTCACGGCGCGCGCGGCCGCCAGTTCTGGCTCGCCGGCCGCGCGAAGATCGATGACTGGGGCACGCGCCCGGCGGCCGAACTCCATGTCGAGGACGCGGCATTTGCGGACTAGGCCCTACCCCTTTTGCCATGCCCGCAAAGCGGGGCAGTCAGGGGGTTGACCTGACCCGCTTCTCGCCCTAGTTGCGCGGGCCTGCCACGCGGCCCAAGCCAGTGGCCCCTTCGTCTAGCGGTTAGGACGCGGCCCTTTCACGGCTGAAACACGGGTTCGATTCCCGTAGGGGTCACCAACTTGCAAGCCGGGCTCATTAGCCGGGTAGGTACACGACAACCGGGGCGAAACCGCCGACCCGGTTCACGGCAAGGCCCCTTCGTCTAGCGGTCAGGACGCGGCCCTCTCACGGCTGAAACACGGGTTCGATTCCCGTAGGGGTCACCAGCCGGATTGGATCGGCCTGATTTGTCGGCAAGCGCTCTCGGCCCGGAATGCGATGGACTTCGATTCGCTCAGCTACACCGTCAAATTTGCTGCGGCAGGCATTGCCGCCCTCGGTATCGGCCTGCTCGCTGGCCTGCGCGAGCGCAGCGAACGCCGCCGGCTCGATCTCGACCGCATCAGCCCGGTGCCATGGGGCCTGATCTCGGCGCTGTTCTCGCTTCTTGCCATCATTCTGATCGCCACGGCGGCCCGGGCATGGCTCCTCCCCGGCCCCGGCTGACCCGCGCCGATATGACACTGTTATGTCAAGCGCTCGGCCAGAGGTGAAAAATTGTTTCATTGAACGACACAAAAGCGCAGTCTTTTGCCGTAATGACTTGAAGCTTCGGGGCGTCACGCCCCTGCGTTCACACAGGTTTCAACCGGCTATCTTCATGCACCGCAGCTCGGCAATCACGTCATGACCAGACCCCCGCTCCCGTGGCCCAGCATGGTCGTGGCGATCGGCACCTGCCTTGCCATGATCATCGTCGGCGCCAGCGTCGGGCTGGCTGTGGCCCTCCTGATCCTGTGGCTCGGCACACTATGGCTTTCGCGGCCAGAACCAGTCGTCGAGGTGCGCACACCCGATGAAGGCTCGGTATCGCGCCAGGCCATGGTCGACCTGGTCGAACCCTTCAGCGTGCCTGTCCTCATGCTCGACAGCCAGCGCATCGCCGCCGCCAACGCCGCCGCGCGCGAGGCGCTGGGGCCGCACATCGTCGGGCAGGACGCGCGCGTCGCACTGCGCCATCCCGAGGCAATCACCCTGCTCGACAAGCCGCAGGGCACTGCCATGGTGCGGGGCCTGACCGGCGGGCGCAGCATCTGGCAGGTGAGCCGTGTCAGCATCGACCAGCGCTTCTCGCTGATCGAGATGGTCAACCGCACCGCAGAGGCCGACATCAGCCGCTCGCATACCGATTTTGTCGCCAACGCGAGCCATGAGCTGCGCACTCCGCTCGCCTCGATCATCGGCTATATCGAGACGCTGGCCGATCCGGATACCAAGGTCGATGTCGCCACTGCGGCGCGCTTCCACAACACCGTGCTCCGCGAGGCGCGGCGGCTGCAGAGCCTCGTCGAGGATCTCATGTCGCTCTCGCGCATCGAGGCGGAAAAGCACGATCTGCCGCGCGAACAGATCGACCTTGCCATGCTCGCCGCCAGCATCGGCTCCGAAGTGGCTGCGACGGTCGGCGAGGACCGCGTGACCGTGAACGTGGTCGATGCCAAGGTCACCGGCGATCGCCAGCAGCTGGATCAGGTCATCCGCAACCTCATCGACAACGCCTTGAAGTACGGCGATACGAGCCAACCTGTCCGGATCGACGTCGCGAGCGAGGGGGCTGAGGCGGTGTTCTCTGTCACCGACCGCGGCGAAGGCATCCACCCCGATCACCTGCCCTATCTCACCCGCCGCTTTTACCGCACCGATCCCGGCCGCAGCCGCGGCGTCGGCGGCACCGGACTTGGGCTTGCCATCGTCAAGCACATCGTCGAAAGGCACCGCGGCAAGCTCGACATCACGAGCAGGCTTGGCGAGGGAACGACCGTCACCGTGCGCCTTGCGCTTGCGATGACATCCGCGAAAGAACTGTCATAGGCCTGTCACTCCGTGGTCGCATTGCCCCGGCTAGAGGGGCGTAGGGGAAGTAAACGATGCGTTCGAATCGTCTTGTTGCCGGATCGGTGCTGATGCTTGCCACGCTTGGCCTCGGCGCGTGCGGCGGCGGGCAAGGCACGACCCGCGATCAGGTCCGTGCCGTCGGCTCGTCCACGGTCTATCCTTTTGCCAAGGCAGTGGCGGAATCGCTCGCCAAGGCTGACGCGACGATCAAGGCGCCGATCATCGAATCGACCGGCACAGGCGCGGGCATGAAGCTGTTCTGCGCCGGCATCGGCCCGCAGCACCCCGATATCGAAGATGCCTCGCGACGGATGAAGAAGTCCGAATTCGACGAATGCGTGAAGAACGGCGTTAAGGAGATCGTCGAGATCCAGGTCGGGCTTGACGGCGTCGCCTTCGCAGAAGGCAACAATGGTCCCGGCATCGCGCTGACCCCCGAAGACGTCTACAAGGCGCTCGCCAAGAACCCGTTCGGCAAACCCCAGACAGCAAAGAGCTGGAAGGACGTGAACCCGGCCCTCCCCGACGAGCCGATTCTCGTCTATGGCCCACCCTCGACTTCGGGCACGCGCGACGCGCTCAAGGAGCTGATCCTGACCCGCGGCTGCGAGAGCGATCCGGCGATGAAGGCGCTCAAGGACAGCGACAAATCGAAGCACGACGCCATCTGCAGCGCAGTGCGCGAGGACGGCGCCTATGTCGATGCAGGCGAGAACGACAATCTCATCGTCCAGAAGATCGAGGCGAACCCCAAGGCCATCGGCATCTTCGGCTTCTCCTATCTCGAGGAGAACCGCGACCGGCTCAAGGGCCTGCTGATGAGCGGCGTGAACCCCACTTACGAGACGATCACCGATTTCTCCTATCCCGGTGCCCGCCCGCTCTACATCTATGTGAAGAAGGCGCACCTCAAGGCGATCCCGGGCCTGCAGGCCTATGTCAACGAATGGTCCAAGCTGTGGAGCAAGGGCGGCGTGCTGGCCAAGGCCGGCATGGTCATCGCGCCCGACGATGTGCTCACCGCCAGCGCAAAGGCGGCCAGTGAGCTGCCTGTGCTCGATGGCGCGCAGCTGAAGTAAGGGACAGGGCAAAGGGCCATGTCACCAGGCATTCTATTCTTTCTGGCTTTCGGGCTGGGCCTGGTCGGCTGGCTGGCAGGGCGCTCGCGGGCCTGGACCTTCCGCAAGGCCGCGCCCGGCGGCCGCATTCATTCGCTGCCCGATTTTCACGCCTGGTACGTCGGGCTCTGGGTGGCAGTCCCCACCTTGCTGTTCGCGCTGTTATGGGATGCGATAAGCCCCGCGCTGGTGCTCCAGCACGTCCTGGCCGATCCCGCTGCATCCGCGCTGCCCGCGTTCGGCTTCGAGCGCGAAGCAATGATGGGCGAGGCCCGCGCCGTCGCCACCGGCGCCGCCCGCGCCGTGTTCAACAGCGAGGCCGAAGGGCTGGTCGAGCCGTACCGGACGGCGCTCACGCGCTACAATGCCATTGGCCTCGTCGTCACGCTGGTGATCGCCTTTGCTGGCGGTGCCTTCTCGTTCCTGCGCCTGCGGCCCGATTTCACCGCACGCACGCGGGTCGAACGGGCGGTCATGGGGCTGCTGCTGCTCGCCTCGCTGGTCGCGATCCTCACCACGATCGGCATTGTCGCGAGCCTGGTGTTCGAGACGGTGCGCTTCTTCGGGATGGTCTCGCCGGTCGATTTCCTCTTCGGCACCCACTGGGCCCCCGATCCGATGAGCACCGGCACGCCCGATGGCAGCGCCTTCGGGGCGATTCCGCTGTTCTGGGGCACGATCTATATCGGCGCCGTCATCGCCATGGCGGTAGCAATTCCGCTCGGGTTGATGAGCGCGATCTACCTCACCCAATATGCCGACAACTCGGTCCGCCGCATCGTCAAGCCCCTTCTCGAGATCCTCGCCGGCGTGCCGACCGTGGTCTACGGCTACTTTGCCGCACTCACCGTCGCGCCGGCGGTGCGCGATGCGGCGCAGGCGATCGGCATCGCGAACGCCTCGACTGAAAGCGCGATGGCCGCTGGCCTGGTCATGGGCGTAATGATCATCCCCTTCGTCTCCTCGATGGCCGACGACAGCATTGCCGCTGTCCCCCAGGCGATGCGCGACGGCAGCCTCGCAATGGGCGCCACCCGCTCCGAGACGATCCGCAAGGTGCTGATCCCGGCCGCACTTCCCGGCATTGTCGCAGGCATCATGCTCGCGATCAGCCGCGCCATCGGCGAGACGATGATCGTGGTCATGGCCGCTGGTGCCGCCGCGAAGCTGTCGGCCAACCCGTTTGAATCGATGACGACGGTAACCTTCCAGATCGTCGCCATGCTCACCGGCGAGGGCAGCTTCGATCACCCCGCCACGCTGTCCGCCTTCGCGCTGGGCATGGTGCTGTTCCTCGTCACGCTCACCCTCAATTTCATCGCGCTGCGCGTGGTCAAGCGCTACCGCGAAGCTTATGAGTGACAGGCCATGAGCATGACACGTGATCCTGCCGCGCTCGAGGCGCTGCGCCAGACCCGCCAGGCCCGGATGCAGGCCGGCCTTGCCCGGCGCTATCGCTCCGATGCGCTGTTCCGCTGGGCCGGCTTCGGCGCGGTCAGCTTCTCCGCGCTCATTCTGGTCCTGCTGCTCGTCTCTATGGCATCAAGCGGCTGGGCCGGCTTCCATCGCAGCGAGGTCCGCTTGGCGGTGCCGATCCGCGGGAACATACAGATCGATCCGGCGCGCCTCGCCCAGCCCGATCCGCTCGGCGGGCTCGAAGTCGCCGGCTTCCCCGCGCTGGTCAACACAGCCGCGATCAAGGCTTTCGGGCCAGGCGGCGATGCGCTGGTGGCCGATGGGGCATGGCGCGAAGTCGGCCAGCAGCTGGTTGCCGATCCCACCTTGTTGCTCGCCAGCGAGATCCAGGTCTCGATGCCCGCCAGCGATGATCTTGCCAACGCCCAGCGCGGCGGCGGCGATGCTGCCCTGCGCCAGCGCGCGGCCAAGCTTGCGCGCGAGGGCACTCTCGTGCGCGCCTTCGATACCGGCTTCCTCGTCCGCGCCGATGCCACCAATCCGCAGAGCGTGGGCATCTGGGGAGCGCTCAAGGGCTCGATAATGACGATGTTCGTCACGCTCGTGCTCGCCTTCCCGGTCGGCGTGCTTTCGGCGCTCTACCTTGAGGAGTACGCCGCGCGGAACCGCTGGACCGACATCATCGAGATCTCGATCAACAATCTGGCCGCCGTGCCCTCGATCATCTTTGGCCTGCTCGGCCTCGCCGTGTTTCTGGCCGCCTTTCCGAATTACCGCTCGGCGCCGCTGATCGGCGGCATGACGCTCGCGCTGATGACGATGCCGGTCATCGTGATCTCGGGCCGCAACGCGATCAAGGCGGTGCCGCCCTCGATCCGTGATGCCGCGCTCGCCATGGGCGCGAGCCCCGTGCAGGTGGTGTTCCACCACGTGCTCCCGCTCGCGCTCCCCGGCATCCTCACCGGCACCATTATTGGCATGGCGCGCGCGCTGGGCGAGACCGCGCCGCTGCTGATGATCGGCATGCGCGCCTTCGTCGCCAGCCCGCCAAGCGACTTCACCTCGCCCGCCACGGTTCTGCCCGTTCAGATTTTCCTGTGGTCGGACGAGATCGACCGCGGTTTCATCGAACGCACCAGCGCCGCGATCGTGGTGTTGCTGATCTTCCTGCTCGTAATGAACGGCATCGCGATATACCTGCGCAACCGCTTCGAGAAACGGTGGTAAAATGAATGCTCCTGTCCCGGCTGCTGAAGCGGCGAACCAGTCTGCGTCTCCCGTGTTTCCCGAACCGGTCGGCCCTTCCAAGATCAGCGCCCGCAACGTGTCTGTCTTCTACGGCCAGAAGCGCGCGATCGACGATGTCTCGATCGAGATCCCGCAGAACTACGTGACCGCCTTCATCGGCCCCTCGGGCTGCGGCAAGTCGACGTTCCTGCGCAGCCTCAACCGCATGAACGATACGATCCCGAGCGCGCGCGTGGAAGGCGAGATCCTGCTCGACGGCGCCGATATCTACCGCTCCGGGATGGACGTGGTGCAGTTACGCGCGCGCGTCGGCATGGTGTTTCAGAAGCCCAATCCCTTTCCCAAGTCGATCTACGAGAATATTGCTTATGGCCCGCGCATCCACGGCATCACCGGCAGCAAGGGCGAGCTTGATGGCATCGTCGAGCAGTCCCTCCAGCGCGCCGGCCTGTGGGATGAAGTGAAGGACCGGCTGACCGACAGCGGCACCGCGCTCTCTGGCGGCCAGCAGCAGCGCCTGTGCATCGCGCGCGCCATCGCGGTCGATCCCGAAGTGATCCTGATGGACGAGCCCTGCTCTGCACTCGATCCCATTGCCACCGCGCGCATCGAGGAGCTGATCGACGATCTGCGCGGCCGCTATGCCATTGTGATCGTCACCCACTCGATGCAGCAGGCCGCGCGTGTTTCGCAGCGGACCGCATTTTTCCATCTCGGCAAGATCGTCGAATACGGTACAACCTCGGATATCTTCACCAATCCTCGGGAAGAGAAGACCAAGGACTACATCACCGGCCGCTATGGCTGAGGTAAGGAACGATGATGGCCGAGCATACCGTCAAGGCGTTCGACGAAGACATCACCCGCCTGCGCGGGCTGGTGGCCGAAATGGGCGGCCTGGCCGAGCTATCGGTCGCAGAGGCGATGGACGCGCTTGTCAGCGGCAATCAGGACCTCGCCGAAGGCGTGATCGCGCGCGACAAGCGGATTGACCATCTCGAAGGTGAGGTCGACAGGCTCGCGGTGCGCGTGCTCGCGCTGCGTGCGCCGATGGCGGATGATCTGCGCGAGGTGATCGCCGCGCTCAAGATCGCAGGCGTGATCGAGCGCATCGGCGATTATGCCAAGAACATTGCCAAGCGCGTCGGCCATATCGAGGGCCGCAAACGCTTCGAGCCGCTCACCCTTCTCCCCGTGATGAACGAGCTGGCGGGCGACATGGTACACGACGTGCTTACCGCCTATGCTGCCCGCGATCCGGTTGCCGCGGCCGAGATCGTCAAGCGCGATGCCAAGGTCGATGCCTTCTATGACAGCGTGTTCCGCAATTTCGTCTCCTACATGGTAGAAAATCCTGCGACGATCAGCTCGGTCGCTCAGCTCATGTTTGTCGCCCGCAACATCGAACGCATCGGTGACCACGCAACCAATATTGCCGAGATGGTGCACTATGCCGCCACCGGCACCTACCTGCCCGAACGCGATGAGGTCGTCCCGCCGGTTTGAACCCATCCAGCGCGCGTCACGAGGGCGTAACAAATGTCGTGCTTGCGCAATGTGACTGTCATGCCCGGCGGTCGAAATGTTACATCAGGGGTTTTCGATGTCCGCGCCGAAGCTGCTTCTGGTTGAGGATGACACCGCGCTGGCCGAACTGGTCGAATACCGGTTTCGCGGCGAAGGCTACGACGTTCGCACCACCGACGACGGCGACGAGGCCCTGCTTCTCGCAGCCGAAGACACTCCGGACCTCGTCCTGCTCGACTGGATGATCGGCGGCACCAGCGGCATCGAAGTCTGCCGCCGCCTGCGCCGCAGCAAAGCGACAGCGCATGTCCCCATCATCATCCTCACTGCCCGCAGCGACGAGGATGACCGCGTGCGCGGGCTCGAAACGGGCGCGGACGATTATGTCACCAAGCCGTTCTCCCCGCGCGAGCTGATAGCCCGCGTCGGGGCCGTGCTGCGCCGCGTACGGCCCGCCCTCGCCGGCGAGACGATCACCGTCGGCGATCTCTCGCTTGATCCCACCGCACACCGCGTCACGCGGCGCGGGCAGGCGATCAAGATCGGGCCGACCGAGTTTCGCCTGCTGCGCCATTTCATGGAGCATCCGGGCCGCGTCTTCTCGCGCGGGCAGCTGCTCGATGCGGTCTGGGGCAGCGGCAGCGATATTGAGCTGCGCACGGTGGACGTCCACATTCGCCGTCTGCGCCAGGCCATTGCCATTCCCGGCGCGGCCGATCCGGTCCGCACCGTCCGCTCCGCCGGCTACGCGCTGGAAGGGGTCTAAATCCCCAGCAGCGGCGCGATATCCAGGTCCTGGATCGTGATCCACTGGTTCACATAGTTCGCGTAGTAGAGCCAGAAAAGCACCGCCGAGAGCACCGTCGCGCGCAGGATGATCCGGCGCGGGTTGAAGTTCGCCGGTGCACTCGGCGCCTGCCCCGGTACTTTGCGGACGCCCAGTTCATCCGCGGTGCGCACGCCGAAGGGCATCACGAGGAAGGCCGAAAGCACCCAGAACAGCGCCCAAATCGCGGCAATCGAAGTCCATTTCATCGACCCAGCCCCTTCCCTCAGCCTTCCCGCAGCATGACCTGGACAACCGGCTTCTTGCCCGACCAGCGCTGGGCCGCGCGTCGAACGGTCAGCCGCACCGTCTCGGATATCGCAGCCCGGTCGCGCTTCTTGTCACCCTTGATCGCTGCCACGGCCCTTTCGACATCACCCTGCGCCTCGGCGACAAACTCTTCCATGTCTTCCTCGAGCGGCAGCCCGACCGCGGCGATCTCCACCGCCGAGGTAAGCTTGCCCGCTCCCGAAACCGCCAGCGCTGCAACCACCAGCCCGCTTTCGGCAAGTTTGCGCCGCTGCCCCATGGCGCTGCCATCGGCCGGCGCGATGATATCGCCGTCGAGCACGAGCCGTCCATTGCGCACTTCCGAAAGCTTGGCCGGCCCATTCGGCGCCAGCCGCACCACATCGCCGTTCTTCTGGACGATCGTGCGCGGGATACCGCAAGCCTTGCCCAGCCGCGCCTGCTCGGCCATGTGGCGCATCTCGCCGTGAACCGGCACGAGAACCTCGGGCCGGATCCAGCTATAAAGTGCTTCCAGCTCCGGCCGCCCCGGATGGCCCGAAACGTGGATCATGCCCTGCCGGTCGGTGAGGAGCTCAACACCCTTGGCGGCGAGCTGGTTCTGCACCCGCCCGATGGCAAGCTCGTTGCCGGGGATCTGGCGGCTCGAAAAGATCACCGCATCGCCCTTCTCGAGCCGCACGGGATGCGAATCCGAAGCGATCCGGGCCAGCGCCGCGCGGGCTTCGCCCTGCCCGCCGGTGGCGAGCACCAGCACCTGCCCGCGCGGCAGATCCATCGCCTCGTCCATACTCACCGTATCGGGAAAGTCCTTGAGGTAGCCACTGGCCTGCGCCACCCCGATGATCCTGTCGAGTGAACGCCCCGCCACGCAGAGCTTGCGCCCGGTCGCCAGTGCCACTTCGCCCAGCGTCTGCAGCCGGGCCACGTTGGACGCGAAAGTCGTCACCACCACGCGCTTGCCCTTGAGGCCCGCAACCATCTCCATCAGCCCGTCCCGCACCGCGCCTTCGGAGCCTGAGGGCTTGGGATTGAAGACATTGGTCGAATCGCAGACGAGCGCCAGAACGCCTTCGTCGCCCAGCGCCCTGAGTTCGCCCTCGGTTGCCGGAACGCCGATCAGTGGCTCGTCATCGAGCTTCCAGTCGCCGGTGTGGAACACGCGGCCATGCGGCGTCTCGATCACCAGCGCATTGCCCTCGGCAATCGAGTGCGCCAACGGCACGTAGCGCACATCGAACGGCCCGAGGCTCAGCGACGAATCGTTGGGTATGGTGTTGAGCGTCACCTGCTTCGAGATGCCCGCCTCGGCCAGCTTCTCGGCCACCAGCCTCGCGGTGAACGGTGTCGCAAAGAGCGGCACGCCCAGATCGAGCGCGAAATAAGGCACCGCGCCGATATGGTCCTCGTGCGCATGGGTCAGTACGACGCCCACGAGATCGTCCAGCCGCTCCTCGATGAACGAGAGGTCCGCGAATACGAGGTCGACACCCGGGTAATAGGGATCGGCAAATGTCATGCCGAGATCGACCATCAGCCACTTGCCGTTGCAGCCATAGAGATTGACGTTCATGCCGATCTCGCCCGATCCGCCGAGCGCGAGAAACAGCAATTCCTTACCGGGTTTCACAGAATTTCCAGTTCACTTGGGGCCCTCAGGCCCGAAAAGTCATGAAGCGCCGACGCGCTCGGCCAGAATGGCAATGCCATCCAGCGTCAGGTCGGTGTCAACGTGATCGAAGATCGTCGTGTGCTCGTCGAACAGGACGGCGAGCCCACCGGTGGCAACCACCTTGGCGGGTCCGCCGATCTCGGCGCGCAGTCGGGATATCAGGCCTTCCATCATCGCCACATAGCCCCAGAACACCCCGATCTGCATCTGATCTTCGGTGTTACGGCCGATCACGCTGCGGTTGTTGCCCTGCGGCGGCGCGATGGCGATGCGCGGCAGCTTGGCCGCCGCCGTCACCAGCGCGTCGAGGGAAAGATTTATGCCCGGGGCAATGATCCCGCCCTTGTAGGACCCGCTCGCATCGACGACATCGAAGGTCGTCGCCGTGCCGAAATCGACGACGATGAGGTCGCCCTCATACTTCGCATGCGCAGCCACGGTGTTGACCGCCCGGTCAGCCCCCAGCGAGCGGGGCTGCTCGACATCGGCGACAAAGCCCCATTCCACGGGCGGCTGCCCGGCGATCAGTGGATCGATCCCGAAATATTTCTGCCCCAGCACCTGCAGATTGTGCAGGGCGCGCGGCACCACGGTCGAAATCAGGATCTGGCGCACACGTTCGGGATCGAAGCCCTGCAGCTTCATCAGCTGGAGCAGCCAGACGGCATATTCGTCCGCCGTGCGGCGCGGATCAGTCGCCACCCGCCAGCGCGAGCGGATTTCACGCCCATCGAACAGCGCGAACACGACATTGGTGTTGCCGACATCAACCGCCAGAAGCATCGCTCTCTCCACTTGCGCCGATCAGTTCGACATCGCCGGCGTGGATGGCACGGACCGCCCCGTCCGCCAAGCGCAGAAGCACCGCACCATCGGGCTCGAGCCCGGCAAAGCCGCCGATCACGTGGCCTTCTTCGGTGAGGTTGACGCCCAGCAGCGTGCCCTTTGGCAGCGTGCGCGACAACCAGTCCTCGCGCAGCAGCGGCCAAGCCCCGGCGTGCCACGCGGTGAGATCCTCAGCCCATGTGGCGGCCAGCGCCGAGCCGAAGGCATCGCGGTTCACCCGATAGCCGAGCGCGGCGAGCGACACCGTCTTGCGCCCCACCACCTCCGGCGCCTCGGCCAGATTGACGCCGATGCCGACGATCACCGCGTCGCGTTGGCGCTCGAGCAGGATACCGCCGAGCTTCGCCTCTCCCACCAGCAGGTCGTTGGGCCATTTGAGCACCAGGCCGGAAAGCTCCGGCACGACCTGCATCAGTGCGCGGTGCACGCTCACCCCCGCCACCAGCGCCAGCGTCTGCGGCAGCGCATCGTGATCGCGCAGCGCGACCGCGGTCGATCCCATGAAGTTTCCGAGCCCGCCGGTCCAGACCCGCCCGGCGCGCCCGCGCCCGGCGGTCTGCCGGTCGGCTACGAGCCAGTGGCCTTCCGCCGGAGCCTCACCATTGGCCAAGCGCGTGAGCAGCGCCGAATTGGTCGAGGCGATTTCCGCGACGACCTTGATCAGCGGGTCCGGCACCGCCCGCTCAGCGTGTCATGCGATGTGGAACAGCGCGGCGGCGGCATTGCCCGCCAGCATGCCCAGCGCTTTAGTCAGGCGCCAGCCCAGCGGCGAGATCGCAACGACGGAGACGAACAGCAGCACACGCTGCGCCATGTCGCTCTTGCCCCGCACCACATCAGCGGCCTCGTCAAAGTACATCACCTTGACGACCTTGAGGTAGTAGAAGGCACCGATCACCGAGGCTGCAATACCAATGGAAGCAAGCGCCAGCATGCCCGCCTGAACGGCAGCCTGAAACACCACGAACTTGCCCCAGAAGCCCAGCAGCGGCGGAATGCCCGCAAGGCTGAACATCACCATCGCCAGCGCCAGCGCGAGCCAGGGCCGGGTCTTGGAAAGCCCCGCCATCGCCGCAATCGACTCCACCTGATCGCCGTTTTCATCGCGCAGCATCAGCACCGCAACGAAGCCCGCAACCGACATCGCAACATAGATTGCAAGGTAGACCAGCATCGCTGCCGCGCCCGCCTGATTGGCGCAGGCCAAACCGATCAGCATGAAGCCGACGTTATTGATGGAGGAATAGGCGAGCAGGCGCTTGATGTTGTCCTGCCCGATCGCGCCGAGCGCACCAATCACAATGGAAAGCAGCGCGACAAAGATCACGATCTGCTGCCACACGCCGGGCTGCGACCCGAAAGCGAACAGGCTGACGCGCATGAGGAGCGCAAGCGCGGCCACCTTGGGCGCGGTCGCGAAGAAGGTTGTCACCGGGGTCGGCGCGCCTTCATAGACGTCGGGCGTCCACATGTGGAAGGGCGCTGCGCTCACCTTGAAGGCAAGTCCCGCCAGCACAAAGACCACACCGAACATCGCGCCCATCGAGAGCGGCCCGGCGAGCGCACCGTGGATGCTGGCAAAGCTCGTGCTACCGGTGAAACCATAGGTCAAGCTGATGCCGTAAAGCAGAATACCCGAGGCAAGCGAGCCCAGCACGAAGTACTTGAGGCCAGCTTCGGCCGAGCGCTCGTCGCTGCGCAGGAACGCGGCCATCACGTAGGCGGCAAGGCTGTTGAGCTCGAGCCCGATGTAGAGCGCGAGCATGTCAGTCGCCGAAACCATTATGCCCATGCCCATCGCGGCGAACAGCACGAGCAGCGGAAACTCCGCGCGCATCGCGTTCTCGCGCTCGAAGAAGGCCGGAGCGACGATCAGCGTGACCGCGGCGCCGAAATAGATCAGCAGCTTGCCGAATGCGGCGAACGCATCGCCGCTGAACTGGCCGTTCCATGCCGAAACGCCTGGCCCCATCGCCGGACTGATCAGGGCGGGCACGGTCAGCACGGCGCAAACGGTCAGCGCAGCTACCGCCGCAATCGAAATCGCGCGGCTCGCCTTGTCACCACCCCAGGCGGCAGCGAGCAGCAGGATCAGGCCGGAGATGCTGAGGACTTCCTCGGTCCCGGTGATCGCCAGAGAGCGCAGAAGTTCCATCAGCGTGCTCCCTCATGCGCGGCTTCTGCCCCGTGGGACGCTGGGCCGTGTTCCATTGCATCCCCATGGTCATGTGTCTTCGCAGCCGGCGGGATCGCGGCGAGCTGCACATCGGCATCGCCCTTGGGCCGCGCCTGCGCCAGCCGCGCTTCCAGCCCTGCGATATCCTTGCGCATCGGCGCGAGGAAGGTTTCCGGATAGATGCCCATCCACATCACGGCTGCAGCGAGCGGGATCATCATGGCCCATTCGCGCGCATCAAGATCGGGCATCGCTGCCGCGTCCTCGTTCTTCTGCACCCCGAACACCACGCGGCGATAGAGGTAAAGCATATAGGCCGCACCCAGGATGATTCCGGTGGTGCAGACCAGCGCCACCCAGCTCGACTGCGCATAAATGCCAAGAAGAGAAAGGAACTCGCCCACGAACCCGCTCGTGCCCGGCAGGCCGACCGACGCCATCGTAAAGAGCATGAAGAACAGCGCATAGGCCGGCATGTTGATCGCAAGGCCGCCGTAGCGGTCGATCTCGCGCGTGTGCAGCCGGTCGTAGATCACGCCGACCGCGAGGAACAGCGCGCCCGAGACCAGGCCGTGGCTCAGCATCACGATCATCGAGCCTTCGAGGCCCTGCCGGTTGAAGGCAAACAGCCCCACCGTCACGATCGCCATGTGCGCGACCGAGGAATAGGCAATCAGCTTCTTCATGTCGTGCTGCACCAGCGCAATCAGCGAGGTGATCACGACCGCTGCCATCGAGAGGCCATAGATCAGCGGCGCGAACTGGGCGCTGGCCTCAGGGAACATCGGCAGCGAAAAGCGGATGAAGCCGTAGCCGCCCATCTTGAGCAGCACGCCCGCGAGGATCACCGAACCCGCCGTCGGCGCCTGCACATGCGCGTCGGGCAGCCAGGTGTGCGTCGGCCACATCGGCATCTTCACGGCAAAGCTCGCGAAGAAGGCCAGCCAGAGCCAGGTCTGCGCTTTCACCGGGAAGCTGTAGGCCATCAAGGTCGGGATATCGCTCGTGCCCGCCTCGTTCACCATCCACATCATCGCGATCAGCATCAGCACCGATCCGAGCAGCGTGTAGAGGAAGAACTTGTAGCTGGCGTAGATGCGGTCCGCGCCGCCCCAGATGCCGATGATGAGGTACATCGGGATGAGGCCGGCCTCGAACATGATGTAGAACAGGAACAGGTCCTGCGCGGAGAAGACGCCGATCATGAGCGTCTCCATCACGAGGAAATTGGCGTAATACTCGCCCGCGCGCTTCTCGATCGCGTTCCAGCTCGCGCCGATGCAGATCGGCATGAGGAATACGGTCAGCGCGATCAGCAGCAGCGCGATGCCATCAATGCCCAGCTTCCATTCGAAGCCGGCAAAGACCGAGGCATGCTCCTGGAACTGCCACTGCGGCCCGCCGATCTGGTATTGCGACCACAGCACCGCGCCGAGCACGAGATCGATCAACGTCGCCAACAGCGCGATCATGCGCGCCTGCTCTCGCCCCGCCATGAGGCAGGCCACCGCGCCGACCAGCGGCACGAGAAGCATGAGGCTCAGGATAGGAAATCCGCTCATTTCGCAATCACCCAGCTGACCGCGCCGACAAGGCCGACGAGCATGACCAGCGCATAGCTGTTGAGATATCCGGACTGCAGCCGCACCGCGATCCGGCTGCTGCGGGCAACGAGCGCCGCCACGCCATTCGGCCCGAACCGGTCGATCACGCCGATGTCACCCTGCGTCCAGAACAGGCGGCCAAACGTCATCGCAGGCTTCACGAAGACCGCGTTGTAAAGCTCGTCGAAGTACCACTTGTTCAGGACGAACCGGTAAAGCGGCCCGATTGCACCGCAGAACGCAGCCGGAATGCCCGGCTTGGCGATATAGGCGACGTAGGCCGCGGCAAGGCCGGTGGCCATCACCGCAAACGGCGCCCACTTCACCCACTCGGGTACGCCATGCATTTCGTGGATCAGGTGCTCGCTGAACGCGACGCTGCCCTTCCAGAACTCGCCGCCGCCCTCGCTGATGAAGGCGTGGTGGAACACGTAGCCCGCGAGCACCGCACCGACCGACAGCAGCGCCAGCGGCAGCAGCATCGAAAGCGGGCTCTCATGCGGATGATAGCCCGCTGTGCCGTCATGGCCATGCGCATGCTCATGATTGTCATGCGCATGGTCGTCATGCCCATGACCATGGGCGTCATGCACCGCGTGCTGGATATGCTCGGAAAGCTCCCAGCGCGGCTTGCCCCAGAAGGTCAGGAACATCAGGCGCCACGAGTAGAAGCTCGTCAGCAGCGCGGCCGTGATCCCCATCCAGAACCCGAAGTGCCCGCTTTCCGTGCCAGAGCCGTAAGCCGCCTCGAGGATCGAGTCCTTGGAATAGAACCCCGCAAATCCGAATACCTCGACAATGCCCACGCCGGTGATCGCCAGCGTGCCCATCATCATCGCCCAGAAGGTGAGCGGGATATGCTTCCGAAGGCCGCCGTAGAAGCGCATATCCTGCTCATGGTGCATCGCATGGATCACCGAGCCCGCGCCGAGGAACAGCAGCGCCTTGAAAAAGGCGTGGGTGAAGAGGTGGAACATCGCCGCACCCGGCGCGCCCACGCCCGCCGCCACGAACATGTAGCCGAGCTGCGAGCAGGTCGAATAGGCGATCACCCGCTTGATATCCCACTGCGTCGTGCCGATCGTCGCGGCAAAGAACAGCGTTGCCGCACCGACATAGGTCACCACATGCATTGCGGTTTCGCTCGTCTGGAACATCGGCGAAAGGCGGCAGACCATGAACACGCCCGCCGTCACCATCGTCGCGGCGTGGATCAGCGCCGAAACCGGGGTCGGGCCTTCCATCGCATCCGGCAACCAGGTGTGGAGGCCAAGCTGCGCCGACTTGCCCATCGCGCCGATGAACAGGAGGATGCACAGCACCGTCATCGTGTCGAAGCGATAGCCGAGGAAGCCGATGGTCGAGCCTGCCATGCCCGGCGCAGCGGTCAGGATCGCGGGGATCGAGACGGTGCCGAACACGAGGAACGTGCCGAAGATACCCATCATGAACCCAAGATCGCCCACGCGGTTGACCACGAAGGCCTTCATCGCTGCGGCGTTTGCGCTCGGCTTCCTGAACCAGAACCCGATCAGCAGGTACGAGGCAAGGCCCACCCCTTCCCAGCCGAAGAACATCTGAACGAGGTTGTCCGCCGTCACCAGCATCAGCATCGCGAAGGTGAACAGCGATAGATAGGCGAAGAACCGCGGCTGATCCGGGTCCTCGTTCATATAGCCCCAGGAGTAGAGGTGGACGAGCGCCGAGACACTTGTGATAACCACCAGCATGATCGCGGTCAGCGTGTCGACGCGCAGCGCCCACGCAAAATCGAGATCGCCCGAACGCACCCATTGCAGCACCGGGGTCACCGAGGCTTCAGCCTGACCCGAAAGGAACGGCAGGAACGTCATCCACGACAAGGCGCACGAGATAAACAAGGCACCTGTGGTGACGATCTTGGCCGGTACCTTGCCGATCAGCCGGGCACCCAGCCCTGCGACCAGCGCTGCCAGCAGCGGCAGGAAAACGATCAACTGGATAGGATGCACGGCCAGCTTACCCCTTCATCCGGTTGACATCATCGACCGCGATCGTGCCCCGCCCGCGGAAGTAGATGACGAGAATGGCCAGCCCGATCGCCGCCTCGCCCGCCGCCACGGTCAGCACGAACATCGCGAAGATCTGGCCCGTCAGGTCGTGCAGGAAGGCGCTGAACGCAACGAGATTGAGGTTCACCGCCAGCAGGATCAGCTCGATCGCCATAAGGATGACGATCACGTTCTTGCGGTTGAGGAAGATACCCAGCACGCCCAGCACGAACAGGATCGCGCTTACCCCCACATAGTGTTCAATACCGATCACAGCGTCACCCCCTGGCCCACGGCGGGCTTGACGTTGACTGTCGCCTCTTCCGGCCGCCGCGCAACCTGCCGGCCCACGTTCTGTCCGCGCGTGTCGCTGCGCTGGCGGTGGGTCAGCACAATGGCGCCGATCATTGCGACGAGGAGGATGATCCCCGCCGCCTCGAACAGGAACAGGTAGCGCGTGTAGAGCAGCGCCCCGATCGCGGCGGTGTTGGAAAGCCCATCCGGTGTCGCTGAAGCGCCGCTCGCCACGCCCAGCTTCAGTGCGCCGGCATGCCAGACGCCAAGGCCCATGCCCAGTTCGGCCAGCAGCACCAGCGCGATCAGCAGCCCCAGCGGCGCGTTCTTGATGAAGCCCGCCCGAAGTTCCGAAAAGTCGATGTCGAGCATCATCACGACGAACAGGAACAGCACTGCAACCGCGCCGACATAGACGATGACGAGCAGCATCGCGATGAACTCTGCGCCGATCAGCACCATCAGCCCCGCCGCGTTGAAGAACGCAAGGATGAGCCAGAGCACCGAATGCACGGGGTTACGGGCGAAGATCACGGAAACGGCGCTGAACAGCATGATCGCCGTGAACAGATAAAAGGCAAAGGCCTGGATCATGACGCGCGGCCCCTAGCGGTACGGTGCATCGGCTTCAAGGTTCGCGGCCAGCGCCCGCTCCCACTTGTCCCCGTTCGCAAGCAGCTTGGCCTTGTCATACAAGAGCTCCTCGCGTGTTTCGGTGGCATATTCGAAGTTCGGACCTTCGACGATGGCATCGACCGGGCAGGCTTCCTGGCAAAAGCCGCAGAAGATGCACTTGGTCATGTCGATATCATAGCGCGTGGTGCGGCGGCTGCCGTCTTCCCGCGGTTCGGCTTCGATGGTGATCGCCTGCGCCGGGCACACCGCCTCGCACAGCTTGCACGCGATGCAGCGCTCTTCGCCGTTGGGATAACGGCGCAGCGCATGTTCGCCGCGAAAGCGCGGGGAGAGCGGGTTCTTCTCGAACGGGTAGTTGATCGTCGCCTTGGGCTTGAAGAGGTACTTCAAGGTCAGCCAATGCGCCTTGAGGAACTCCCACAGCGTGAAGCTCTTGATGATCTGCGAGACGGTCATGCGAAATGTCCGGTGGCCATGAGGTATCCGCTGATCGCGAACACGAAGAACAGCGAGAGCGGCAGGAAGATCTTCCAGCCCAGCCGCATCAGCTGGTCATAGCGGTAGCGCGGCACGGTCGCCTTGACCCAGCTGAAGATGAAGAAGAAAAACAGGATCTTGAGCAGCAGCCACACGAGGCCGGGCACGAGATAGAGCACCGGAATGTCCAGCGGAGGCAGCCAGCCGCCGAAGAACAACGTGGCGTTCAATGCGCACATCAAGAGCACGTTGGCATATTCGCCCAGCCAGTAGAGCGCGAAGGCCATCGAGGAATATTCGGTCTGGTAGCCGGCGACGAGCTCGCTTTCCGCCTCGGTCAGGTCGAACGGCGCGCGTGCGGTTTCGGCCATGCCGGAGATCAGGAACATCACCCAGACCGGGAACAGCAGCGGGTTCGCCACGAAACCGTTGATGATCCAGACGTGGTCCTTCTGCGCTTTCACGATGTCGTTCAGATTGAACGAACCCGCCCAAAGCACCACGCAGATGAGAATGAAGCCGATCGAGACTTCATAGGAAATCATCTGAGCCGAGGCACGCATCGCGCTGAAAAACGGGTATTTCGAGTTCGACGACCAGCCCGCGATCACCACGCCATAAACGCCCAGCGACGAGATCGCGAGGACGTAGAGCAGGCCGACGTTGATATCCGCCAAGACCGCGCCAGAATTGAACGGGATCACCGCCCAGGCCATCAGCGCCACGGTAAACGTGATGATCGGCGCAATCAGGAACAGGCCCTTGTTCGCCGCCGATGGGATGATCGTTTCCTGCAGGAAGACCTTGAGGCCGTCCGCAAACGACTGGAGGATGCCGAACGGCCCCACAACGTTCGGCCCGCGCCGCAGCGCCATCGAGGCCCAGATCTTGCGGTCGGCATAGATCACCAGCGCCACCGCCAGCATGACCGGCAGCGCGATCAGCAGGATTTCCGCAATCGTCGAGACGGTCCACGCCGCCTCGTAGGAGAGGCCGGTGCTCTCAAAAAACGGGATCACAGCAACACCCCCTCTTTCGTCATTGCGAGCGTAGCGAAGCAATCCGGAGCCAAGCGCACTGCCGCTCTGGATTGCCGCGCGGCTTCGCCGCTCGCAATGACGAGGCTTGTCTGGCCGCTCATTCCGCCGCCTCCGCAAAGCTTTCACCATGCAGCAGTTCCGCCGAGCAGCGCTGCAAAGTCGGGCTCGAACGCGCGATGGCGTTCGTGAGGTAGTGGTCCTTGATCGGGTAACCCGCGATCAGCCCTTCCGCCTTGGCCCCAGCCGGAGCCGACGGCAGCGCGCCATATTCGGCCAGCCCCTCAACCCCCAGCGCCGGCGCTTCGGCGATCATCGCCGCACGCAGCTGCTCGAAGCTGTCGAAACCCACCGAAACGCCCAGCGCATCGGCCATCGCGCGCAGGATCGTCCAGTCCTCGCGCGCGTCCCCGGGCGCGTAGACCGCGCGTTCGGAATACTGCACGCGGCCCTCGGTGTTGACGTAAGTGCCGTCTTTCTCGGTGAAGGCCGCCGCTGGCAGGATCACATCCGCCGCATGCGCCGCCTTGTCGCCATGATGGCCGATATGCACGATCATCGAGCCGGCGAACTTCGTATAGTCCACCTCGTCCGCTCCGAGAGAGATCACCATCTTCGGCTTCGCGGCGACCAGATCACCCAGCCCGCCCGGCTGCGCATAGCCCAGCATGAGCCCGCCCATGCGGCTCGCCGCCATGTGGAGGACGTTGAAGCCGTTCCACTCTTCGGTCACCAGCTTGAAACGCTCGGCAAAGGCCAGACCCGCTTCGAGCGCGCCCTTGGCCAGCCCCGCACCGCCGATCACGATGGCAGGCTTCTTCGCCCCCTCGAAGGCGGCGACAACTTCGGTCGGCACATCATTGAGAAGCCCCGCATCTTCGCCAAGGAAGCTCGCCGGATAAGTCGGCTCCCACTTGGGACCGATCACGAAGACCTTCGCGCCCTTCTTGGCCGCCTTGCGCAGCCGCGTGTTCACCAGCGGCGCTTCATCGCGCACGTGGCTGCCCACGATCAGCACCGCATCGGCTTCCTCGATGCCGTTCAGCGTCGAATTGAACGCCACCGCCGCCATATTGCTCGCGGTATAGGCCAGCCCCGTCT
>Ga0315905_10001927_pt1 | contig 22001 bp, 17 predicted proteins | sample LakEriMetagenome_5_FD_203522 | JGI IMG/M metagenome (GOLD analysis project Ga0315905, IMG submission 203522) | Freshwater fungal communities from buoy surface, Lake Erie, Ohio, United States - Buoy 4 MA121 | ecosystem: Environmental > Aquatic > Freshwater > Lake | place: USA: Lake Erie, Ohio...
AGTCGGTCGGGTGACTGCGGCACATGTCCTATGTGTCGAGGAAAGTCGGGACTTCATAGGGCAAAGTGCTAGCGCGAGCTAGGTGGGGGCGACCTCACGGAAAGTGCAACAGAAAGTAGACCACCCGCAGAGGCAACTTTGTGGGAAAGGGTGAAACGGTGCGGTAAGAGCGCACCAGCGTGCGGGGCAACTCGTACGGCTTGGCAAACCCCACTTGAAGCAAGGTCATGCAGAGAAGATGAGCTGCTCGCTCGCCTTCGGGTACTTCTCGGGTAGACCGCAAAGATGGATGGTCACCTCGCTTCGGCGAACAGAATCCCGCTTACAGACCGACTCACCACTTCACACAGTGACGTTAAAAGTTTTCAGTGCAGGATGCTTCGCGTCGAGCCTGACAGTTGTCATAGATGCACGGTCGAGCGCGGTACGCCACGACACTTCCACGCCAACACCAAGCGCCCATGCCACTGCGGCCTTAATGGGCGAAACATGACTAACCACCACAAAGTGCGAGTGCACGGCGTCGTTCAAGAGGTCATCAATTGCCTCTTGCACACGCACAGAGAGTTCGGCAAGCGTTTCACCGTTTGGTGGGCGAAAATGCTCATCGGTTCGCCATGTAGCCCACTGTTGCGCACTCACTGAATTCACTGGCTGCCCATCGAAGTCGCCATAGTTGAGCTCTATCCAACGCGGGTCGGTTTCTATTTCAATACTTTGTGTCAGACCTTCAGCAATAGCTTGTGCAGTTTGTTGTGCACGAAGAAGCGGGCTTGAAATGATGCGACTGACTGGGGCGATTTTCTGCACTGCAGCACCTAAAAGATTCACCTGTGCTCGACCAATGTCGTCGAGTGGATGATTTACATGACCCTGCAATAGATTTTGTGCGTTGGCAGCGGTTTGCCCATGTCGCACAAGAGTGAGTAAACGTTCTCCCACGGCGCTACTTCTCTTGGCTTACGGAAGAAAGAACCCCGGTACGCATAAAGTCTCGACGACGCTCGGCATTGGCAAGACCACATTGGCGTACTAACACGACGAGCATGATTACACCAACAATTTCCATTGCAATATTCAGACCCATGCGTTGAGCAACGGGAAGCTCGGCATCGCCAAATGACACGCCGCCAAAAGGCCACCAGAACACTTTCGTAGCAGTAAATGCACCATCATAAATGAGATGCATAAAGGTACCTATGGCAAGCGGCAACGTGCGCTTACGAATTACCTTCTTATTTTGCGTTGTCAACATAATGACCACTAACAATGCAACGCTGAAAAGCAACGTGTGCAGTACTCGTGCTCCGCCCCACCAAATGTCAATGACATCGGGAAGAAGAACGCCTACAACGAGTAGCCGATAGTCAAAGCGTGGGTCTTGGAAAACAAACCGAACCGAAAATATTGCCGTGGCAACAAACCAGAAAAACATTTAGAACACCAGCCACCGAGCACAGTTCGGACATTCTCTATTTTCATCGGTTTCTTTTTTAAGGAGGTCCACTTCAGAGGTAGATAAGTCAAGATGGCAACCGCCACACACGTGATTTTTTACCTTTGCCACAGCGATGCCTTTGTGCTGTGAGCGGCGCAGCTCATAAGCCGCCAACCACTTTTCATCGAGTGATTCGGCAAGACGTTGACGCTTTTCTTCTACGTCACGTGCTTCTGCCTTTTTATATTCTTCAGAAAGCTTCAAGGCCTCGGTGGCAACAATTTCGGCGGCGCGGAATTGACCGATGTCATTTCGCGCCGACACCAAAGTGGAATCGATGAGCTCAGACTCTTCCATGAAGGCCAGCGACTCTTCATCGACCGTATTCAATTCGCTATTCACTGTCAGAATTTCATGTTGCAGTGCTTCTGCTTCGCGCGTAGCAATAACAGTTTTCATTTGCTGTTCAAGGCGCTCGCGTTTTTTCTGCAAAGTTGCACTATTGGCCTCTGCCACAGTGAGCAGTTTCTCTAGTTCATGTTGGCGTAATTCACCCGACGATATTTTCGCCGCACAACCGGCAATATTTTTTTGAACAAGGGCCAATGCTTCACGCTCGGGCAAAGTGATGAAGTGGTGCTTCAGTTGCTCAAGGGTGGTATCGAGCACTTGCAGGTCATAGAGATGAACCAAGATCGACACACTTGCAGGCTATTACCCAGGTGTGGGAATACTCGTTTGCACGCTTCCTGGAAGGGGTTTTGCGCAGTCAAAAATAAGGTTTCCCAGCGGGTCGAGCGTGGGCAGTGGAGAGAACGGGTTGGTATTCGACGGCAAAATAGTGGTGCCCGGGTCAACGATGCTCACTACTGGTGGGCCTTGTGCCCCAGGAACCACTACGGGCACGGTGGTTGTTGTGGTTGGCATAGATGTGGTGACCCCGCCCGCCGGATCACCAATTGGTTGAACTGTTGTTGTGGTTAACCACATGGGGTCAAAGGGCACCACATTGCCAGTGAACCTGCGCGGCAGCGCGCCCGATACCAGTTGCGCCACGCAGTCGACACCTGGCAAGTACAAACGAGTCGAGCCACGGCTTGGTGGAACAGCCGCATCCCAATCGACAATGGGGGCATCGACAAGAGCCGCGTCGTTGTATGCCTTCCAAATGCCTGCAGGGAATGTTGCACCCTGCACACGTGGAACACCCGCCGCAACGAACTCGGGAATTCCTACCATCGAGGTATACGCACGCGGGTCACCCACCCACACTGCGGTCGTGAGCTCTTTTGTAAAACCAACGAACCATGCATTGGTGTTGTCGTCCTGCGTACCAGTTTTTCCACCAGCGGGGCGATCTTTGTCGAGCGCACTGCGTCGAGCCGTGCCTTTGGTGAGCACACCTTTCAATATTGATACTGCTTTATCGGCAATTTCTTTAGTGAAGACTTGCGTACCAGGGTCATTGTGTTCGTACATCGTTCCCGAGAAGTTCTCAATACGGTCGATGAAATACGGCTGCTTATGCAAACCACCATTAGCAATGGTCTGCGCGCCACTCGCCATGTCGAAAGGGCTCATCTCATTCGCACCAGTTGCATAACTTGCATACGGCTGAATGGAGTACGTATCGCGATTCAAATACATCGACTGTGTCATGCGATACGTGGTATCGACCACTCGATTCAAACCAACAATTTGCGAGAGCCTGCTGTAAGCACAGTTAATGGAGTACCACGTCATTTCTTCAAGAGACCCAAGGGGGCGACTCACACCTTTTGTCACCACAAAGGGTTCTTCAGGCTTACCAGGGTTCGGCAAGGTACACGGCAAGGACCCGTCGATGAGATCTATACCTTCAGCACCTGCCTGCAAAGCAGCCGCCAAAATAAAGATCTTCACACTTGACCCTGTTTGACGCCTGCGCAGTGTCATGTTTACTTCACTTTGCCCAGGAACAAAACCAGGGCCGCCCACCATGGCACGCACGCCACCAGTAGCAGTATCTAATGACAACACTGCCGACTGAATACCTTGCTTGTTTGCGGGAAGTTTTTCCGCTGCTGCTTTTTCTGCAGCTTTTTGATAACTGTTGTTCAGCGTTGTGTAGATCTTTAGACCACCACGAAAGAGTGCGTTGTATCGCTCTTGATACGTGGGGCCCAAAATATCGCTGCGGTTCAACAAGTAATCTTTCACTGTTTCAGAAAAGTACGTTCGCTCTACCGACTTCTGGGGAACACTTTGCACCACTTCCGGCAACGGCCATTCCTTAGCCAAACGTGCTGCTTCTTCTTTTGTCATTAAGTTCTCGACCACAAGACGATTCAAAGATTGAGTAAAACGTTGCCGTGACCGTTCGGGGTGGCGAATGGGGTCGTAACTGGTGGGAGCCTGAATAAGACCCGCAAGAAATGCGCCTTGTACCAAAGTGAGTTTTTCTACCCCAACGCCAAAATAAATTTCTGCAGCAGCCTCGATGCCATAAGCATTGTTTCCGAAAAACACTGTGTTGAGATACCTCTCAAGAATTTGTGCCTTTGTTGCTTGCTTCTCGAGCAATGCGGCGTACCTTGTTTGAAGCACTTTGTACCGGCCGTCGCGAGGCAGGCCTGCGAGGTATTCATTTTTCACCACTTGCTGGGTAATGGTTGAAGCACCCTGGCGTGAGCTTCCCGCATTGAAGTTCGACAACGTTGCACGCACCAAAGCACGCAAGTTCACCCCTTTGTGCCCGTAGTAGCCGGCGTCTTCCACGGCAAGAATTGCTGCCGTTACATCGACCGGCACATCTTCCATTTTGACCGGCTGGCTATTTTCCACCTGAAAAGCACCAATTTGAGCGCCGTTCACGTCGTACAAGTACGAGCGCTGCGCGATTCCGGTAAACGCTGGAAGAGTGACTGGCTTTTCGCTATGTGCTGTAGCTATGCCCCATACTCGTGGGGCCATTGCAACAACGAGAGCGCTGACGAGAAGTGCTCCAGCCATGAGCACAATGCTCATTTTCCCCACAACAGTGCTTACATGCGAAAAGCGATCTTTTGTCGCAAACTTGCGGAAGATCTCCTTTGCATTCGGCACAATCTCTACGGTACCCGAGCACATCGGCACTTTTCTGTACATCCCTATACTTGCTGTGCTGCCGTGGAATATGTCAAGGTTTCACATGACTTTTCCCCACATTGCTCCCTTTCGTTTTGGCGTCCAGTGCTCGCGCGCCGCGAACCGCACAGAGTGGGTAGACCTAGCGAAGAAAACAGAAGCCAATGGCTTTTCTTGCCTCACAATGCCCGACCACTTCACCGACCAACTTGCGCCTATTCCTGCATTGCAATCGGTGGCCGATGCAACAAGCACTTTGCGCGTTGGCGCGCTCGTGTGGGATAACGACTACAAGCACCCCGTTGTATTGGCTAAAGAACTTGCCACCATCGACCTGCTCTCAGAAGGCCGCCTTGAAATTGGTTTAGGTGCAGGCTGGATGGTGAGTGACTATGAGCAATCGGGAATTGCGTACGACACTCCTGGAGTACGCATCGACCGATTCATCGAAGGTCTCGCCATTATTAAGGCGGCCATGGGCGACGACCCTGTGAATCATTCAGGAACTCATTACAACGTTGCCAACTATGTTGGCATGCCAAAACCCTTACAGCGGCCCTACCCGCCTATCTTGATTGGTGGCGGTGGCAAACGTGTTCTTTCTTATGCCGCCCGCGAAGCAGACATCATTGGTATTAACGGCACCATGACCGCAGGCGTTGTTGGCCCCGAGGCAATTAGCACTATGACCGCCGAAGCTGTGACCGACAAAGTAAACATCGTCATCAATGCAGCAGGGTCACGATTGCCCAACATTGAAATGAACATTCGTTCTTTTTTCGTCAAGGTCACCGACGATGCAGCTGGAACGATTGATGGTGTTGCTCAAATGATTGGCGTCACCCCTTCAATGGTGGAAGAGACACCGTTCGCACTCATTGGCCCACCGAGCAAACTCATTGAAGATCTCATTGCTCGTCGCGAGCGGTGGGGCTTCAGCTACATCATCGTTGGAGCAGAAGACGTTGACTCTTTTGCCCCCGTTGTAGCTGCGCTGAACGGGAAATAAATCTCAGGCCAAAATGCCCTGTAGCCACTGCCCAGCACGCGCTACCGCATCATTCGCTTCGGGTATGACACCAACACCCGATTGAAAGACGTGTTGCATTTCGGGAAATACATCTAAGCGCACCGACACTCCTGCGTGGGCTGCGCAGGTGGCGAATCGTGTGGAATCGTCGAGTAGCGCTTCATCGCCGCCTACTTGAATATAGACAGGGGCAATACCGGTGAGGTCTGCATACAACGGAGCGGCGAGAGGGTCGCGCAGCGAGCCTCCACCAATGAACATGTTTGCCATCAGTGCGAGCGCATGACGATCGACCATCAGGTCGACACCTGCATTGCTATCCATTGATTCGCCTGTTCCTTCAAGATCTACCCAAGGAGAAAAGACCACCGCACCAGCAGGCTGCTCAAGTTTTTGATTTTTGAGTGCCACCAAAAGCGCCAGCGACAAACCGCCACCAGCTGAGTCGCCCGACACTGCAATTTTTGCAGGGGCATAGCCAGCACTCAACAACCACTGATACGCAGTGACCGCATCGTTCACTGCCGCAGGGTGAGTGTGCTCTGGAGCAAGACGATAATTCACGCTCAGAACATTTCTTTTGCTATGTATCGCCAAGTGAGCAGCAACCTTGCGATGCGAGTGTGCACTTTGCACTACATACCCGCCACCGTGGAAGTACAGCACCACCGACTTCGCATCGGCTTCGGGGTGGCGCACCCAAATTGCAGACAGACCATTCACATCTACATTTTCCAGCTCCACCCCACTGGGCATGGCTCCCACATTTTCCATCACCGCTTCAGCTCCAAATCGCATCTCTTCGAGCGTGGGCACGGCAGTTGCCGAGCCAAGGGCTTGTTTTTGATATTCACGTACTTGTTGAAGGAATGCTTCTGCCTCTTTGCTTGCCATTTTGCTTACTTACCCCTCGTTCGTAGCTACATGACCAAATTACCAGAAGAGGAAGTAGTACTTTTTTGAGATGCCTACAGTGCGCAAGTCGCTTTCCTCCGCGCTTATTTGGGCGTCCATATTCACATGGATCATTATTGTTGGCCGTTTGGTTGTGCATCGCCACAATGCGTATGCCACTTTTGACTTCGACCTTGGCATCCACGATCAATCGCTTTGGCTACTAGCGAACGGTAAATGGTTTAACACCGTCTGCGGGCTACCCGTATTCGGTCACCACGCAATGTTCATGTACTACTTCCTCGTGCCATTTGTGTGGCTTGGTGGTGGCCCCAACTTGTGGAACATGTTTCAAGTTGCAGCATTAGCTTGCGCGGCGTACCCGGTTTTTCTCATTGCTCGCCACCGTTTGAAGAGTGAAGTAGCTGCTCTTGCCTTCGGCATTGCGTGGCTTCTGCTTCCCACCACGGCTTACTTGGCATGGGAAACGTTCCACCCTGAGACAATGGCAATTCCCTTCCTGCTCATGGGCTACCACTATGCAACTTCGCGCCCAGAGGGAATAGGCAAACACGTCACGCGACACAATGTCATCACTGTTGTGTGGATTGCCATTGCAATGTTGTGGAAAGAAGACATTGCGCTCGCCGTCATGGGTCTTGGCATTTTGCTGATGTTTCGCAAGCGCATTCGCTTTGGCGCCATGCTCCTCGGCGTATCCGCTCTCTATTTCCTTATTATTGCGGTGTGGTTTGTGCCGCACCTTGCTGGCGACTTCAGTGCTTATGGAGCCCTCTACGGCAACCTAGGAACAACGCCGTCGGAAGTGGTGAAAACTTCGCTACGTCATCCATCGCTGTTTATTGATCGCCTGTCAGACAACAACGCCATTGGCTACGCCGGGCGCATTACATCGCCACTTGCATTTCTTTCATTTCTTGCACCACTCACCTTGCTGATGGGGCTGCCGCAGTACTTCATCAACATTCTCACCACTGCCGACTTCACCTGGGCAATGATGTACCACTACCAAGCTGTTCCCAATGTGGCCGCCATTGCTGCAGCTGTTGAAGGCGCTGCATTTCTACAAAGGCGTTCGCGATCATTAGGTCGTCTCGGCGTACTGGGCGTTGTGGTGTGCGCATACATTGCTGCGAACTCTTGGGGGCTTCTCCCCTTTGGTGCGAAGTACAACACCGGGTATTGGCCCCACGGCGAGCGCGATACCATTGGCTGGGAAGCGGCCCACGACAGAGTGGGCCCCACCGACGTGGTGTCAGCGCACTACGCCTTTGTGCCACATGCGGCACAGCGTGAAATTATTTACACATTCCCTAACCCGTGGATTAAGACCAACTTCCTTAATGACGACTCAAAATTTGTGAGCCCGAGCAAGGTGAAGTGGCTAGTTATTAAAGATGGAACGCTCGGGCAAGAACCACAAGATTTACTCAATAAACTCGTTGCTCGTGGTGAATATGGTGAGGCGCAAACCGTTGCCGGCATTACTTCCTACAAACGGCTCATACCTTAACTTTGAGCATTTATATTTTGCGCGAGTGACCTTCCCAGTACGGAGCACGCAATGGTTTCTTTTGTATTTTTCCAGTTCCTGTTCGTGGAATTGACGCAATGAAATCGACAGATCGCGGAGCCTTATACCCAGCAAGCAATTCACGACAACGTGCGATAATTGCTGCAGCAAGTTCAGGTGATTCTGCAACACCTTCTTGAACTTGAACCAGCGCTTTAACACTCTCGCCGAAATCTTCGTCAGGTACGCCTATCACCGCTACATCTTCAACACCTGGGTGCACTGCAATGACGCCTTCAATTTCGGCAGGGTAAATATTGACTCCACCGCTAATGATCATGTCGATCTTGCGATCGGAAAGCCACAAATACCCACCGGCATCGATATAGCCCACGTCGCCAGTGGTGAATACACCGGGCTCCAAATGCGCATCTTTCGTTTTGCCTTCATCGTTGTGGTACGAGAAATCGGTTCCCATCTTGTTGCGGAAGTACAAGGTGCCTTCGCTGCCCTGTTCAACACGCTCGTTGGCATCGTTCAATACAAGTACTTCAACGTTGTCAAGCGGCTTACCTACACTGCCACCTTTTTCAAGCCACTCTTGTGAGCTCACTGTTGAAATGATGGAACCTTCCGTGCTGCCGTAGTACTCGGTAATTTTCGGACCCCACCACTCAATGAGGCCGCGCTTCACCGCAGGAGGGCAAGGTGCAGCACCATGCCACACGGTGCTCATTGCAGCGCCCTCAAAGGTGTCTTTCACTGCTTGCGGCAAGTCGAGCAATCGTTTCATTTGCGTGGGAACTAAATGCACATTGGTGCAAGCATGCTCGTCAATCAGGCGCAGCATTTCTGCAGAGTCGTACTTGTGCTGCATGACGACCGAAGAACCGCCCACCATGGGGAAGAAAGAAAATGCCCATTGCGCTGAATGGTAAAACGGACCGCACAACATGGTGCGCCCAGGAATGGGCAAGAAGTTTGAAAACCCAGCTGCAATGAGTTTCATAATGTCGGGCGTCAGAGCCATGCCCCCCGACAATGAACCACGCACACCTTTTGGTCGCCCTGTTGTGCCAGAGGTATAGAACATTGGTCCACCGAGCATTTGGTCTAGTGGCTCTGCATCACTTGCACCGGCAATGAGCGTTTCAAACTCAATGAAGTGCGGGTAACTACGTACAGCCGCTTTGGGCCCACATTGAATGCCAACAACATGTTGCACACTTTGTGAGCGTTCGTCTTTCAGTGCCTCTGCAACGGGGCCTTCATAACGCGAATCGACCAACACAACTTTTGCTTGTGCATCGTTAAACACATAGGCAAGTTCATCGGCCACCCAGTGCCAGTTAACAGGAACATAGGTCCAACCGCCGTGGGCACACGCTTGGGCAATTTCAAACCACTCACACTGATTGCCAGCCACCACCGCAACGGTGTCGCCAGTTACTAGACCAAGATCGCGTAGTCCATTGACCAAACGGTTCACACGAAGATCAAGGTCTGACCACGTGACAGTTCGAATTTCGTCTATGAGCGCAACATCAGAACCACGATCGCGAGCAAAATCACTCGTTAAAACTGCCATCACTACCCCCTAAAGATCTCTGAATCTTACTTCTTCTCCCCTTCTGGTGGCAATTGACACGTAAAATAGGAAAGCCCATGAGTACCACTACACCTGCAGGTTTTCGCAACGACATTCAAGGTATTCGTGCCGTTGCCGTTGCACTTGTGGTGGTGTATCACGCCGGCGCTGCAATGCCCGGCGGTTTTATTGGGGTCGATGTCTTTTTCGTGGTGTCAGGGTTCGTCATCACCCGCATGCTGTTAAAGGAATTCGATGCTCAAGGAAAGATCAATTTCCGCAACTTCTATTTGCGTCGCATACGCCGCTTATTGCCTGCTCTTGGTCTCATGCTTGGGGCCACTCTTCTTCTCTCGGCAATACTCGCCGCCATCGCCGCCCAACCCATTGCGGCCCGTACTGGTGCATCTGCTTCGCTCTTCAATGCCAATACCTACCTACACCACGTAGGTGGCGGTGGCGGCGGGTACTTTGGCCTCAGCGCCGAAGCCAACCCTTTCCTACACACCTGGTCACTAGCCGTTGAAGAACAGTTCTATTTGGTCTTTCCTGCGCTCCTTGCCATTGCATGGGCACTTGCCACGCGCTTGCGCACCAACCATCGTGCATTCCTCGCGGTCTTCCTCGCCGTCATCGGCGTACTTTCTTTCGTTGTTTCACGCACCATGACATTTAATGGCGGTAAGTCGGCAAGTTTTGCTTTCTACTACGCACCCACACGCGCTTGGGAATTTGCCGCAGGAGCAATTCTTGCCTTAGGTGCAGTCACGCTCTCTCGCATCAACACGTTTAACGCCTACCTGCTTTCTGTACTTGGGCTTGCGTTTCTCGCTTGGGGAGCATGGGGCTTCGACAAGCGCACACCTTTCCCTGGCAACGCAGCTCTTGTACCCGTGGTTGGCACCATGTTCCTTATTGCCGCTGGCGAATCGCAATCGCGCAACTTCATTACTTCTTTCCTCGGTAGCCGCCCCATGCAAAAAATTGGCGACTTGTCGTACGGGTGGTATCTGTGGCATTGGCCATTCATTGTGTTTGCCTATGCGGTCTTCCCACAAGTTCGTGGCGCACGCGGCATTGCTGCAGCACTCTCCATTATTCCCGCAATTCTTTCTTACAAACTTATTGAATCACCTATTCGCTTTCGCAAGAACCCAGCACCACGACGCACGCTGCTACTTGGCGCAACTTGCATTGTGGTTCCTCTCATTGCCGCAGTTGCGCTCAACACATCTCACGACCGCATGAGTGCATCGAGCCTGTACTCACCATTCGCACTGCATGAAGATGTATTGCGCGGATGCAGCACTCCCACCCCCATGGGCATGCGCAAAAATGACAACTGTTCTTGGAATGTAGAAAACGCCAAAGGCACCGCAGTTCTCATTGGCGATTCCAATGCAGGGCAATTCACCGAAGGCTTTGTTGCCGGCGCTAATGCCGCCTCCCTCAATGCCAAGGTGGCCACACAGTCGTCATGCCCCTTTGCCAACCTGCGCCTGTGGGACTGGAGCAAAGAAGACACCACCTGCAGTTATTTTGTTTCCAAAACCTTGGCGCACCTCATTGAATTGAAGCCGCAATACGTGGTCATTGCTTCTGCTTCAGACAGTTACATCAAGCAGAGCTATTTCACCTTCCGCTCTTCCGATGCAAAAATTACCTACACCGCCCCAGAAGAAAAAGCCCTTGCCCTGCAAGAGGGCCTCATCAAAATTTCCAACATCTTGCGCTACCGCAACATCAAGGTCATCATCGTTCACCCGGTTCCCAAATTTGCACGCTGGACACCCATTGGCATGGCCCCCTTACGCATTCTTGGCCCAAAGAAATGGATGGATACGTCCATTACCCAAGGCGATGCTCAAGCCGCGCGCAAGCTGGCTGTTGAATCGGAAGAAATAGCCGCCACCGAGTCGAAAGCCACCACGCTCGACCTCTTTAACGAGCTCTGCCCTAACGACCCCTGTAGCACCGTTTACGACGATGAATGGGTCTACCGCGACTATGGCCATATCAGCATTGCCAAAAGCAAGAGCCTCGCTGGCACCTTCCAACGCATCTTGAGCCAGTAGACAAGAAGACCTTCGGCCTCTCAGCGGGGCAACCCATTTTGACTACTATTGGCACATGACAACTGGAAGATGCCTTTGTGGAGCCGTAACGTTTGAACTTGTTGGAGACCTGCTTGCAACAGCGGTGTGTCATTGCGACCATTGCCAGCGCCAGGGTGGTTCTGCTTTCTCAGTGAACCTTGTGGCCCATGAGTCACAACTCACCGTGAAGGGTGAATTGAAGACCTACGAAGAGCGTGGCGAAAACAACGACGACGTTTACGTGCGTCGTAAATTTTGCCCACAGTGCGGTTCGCCCATTGTTTCCGAGCTCTCAAAGTCGGCCGGCATCATTGCAGTGAAAGCTGGCGTGCTCGACGACAAGTCGAATGTAAAACCAAACGTTGAAGCCTGGTGCGTTGACCGTCAGCCGTGGGTAACACTTCCCGAGATGGCAATTTCAATGGAGCGCGAGCAGCCATAGGCGCATAGCAACGATGGTGGGCGTTGAGGGACTCGAACCCCCGACATCTTCCTTGTAAGGGAAGCGCTCTAGCCAACTGAGCTAAACGCCCGATGAATCGGAAACGCCAATCTATCGGGGATTTTCCCCATTTGACAGCCCAGCCACCGGTGGAGGCAGAGGTTTTTTTGTATCGAGTTGCTGACGTTCTACCCGTAATTGGGCCAAGAGCTGGTCGGTTGTTTCATTATTAATGGCAATGCCAAGTTCAAGGCGAAACTGCACCTCAATTGCCACATCGGCCCCATATGCAAAGCCCGTGGTTTTCGCCTGACTCGACACCGCAAAGGTGGTGTACCCCTCGGGGTGATGCTCGCAGGCCATGAGTTTTGAATAGAGCCACTCTTTGTTGTTGGTGTCGCCGCGGAACATTGCGCGCTTATTTGTGATGAGCACTTCCCCATCGGAAATAGAGGTAATTGATTCTTCGCCGGCAATGAGTTTGCCTTTTGAGCGACCGGTATTGAGTCGAACTTTTCCGAAGAGTGGAAAAGAAACGCCGCCGTACCCGCCCTGATAAGAAGATGCGGATCGACGTGTTTCCAAGAGCGCACAATTTGCGATGAGACCAATTGCGTATTCACCTTTTTTCAAGAGGAAACCTGTATCAAATGGGTCGAAGAGACCTTCAATGTCGTTGTTGCCGCAACGCTCGACTGCGTTGATCATGACATCGAGTTTTTCTGACTGCGATTGCCAGGTGCCAAGCTGCCCTTGTTGCGCAGCTGCTTGCTCGAGAGCTTCTTTCTCTACACGCCGCTGCTTCATCTTTGAAAAGAAACCCATGGAATTGACCATAGGCGATGGGTGTTCGACTAAACGACTGTCACCTTCACGAAGTGATAGCCCGTTGCGCCACTAGGGGCCACAGGGCGAACTTCTTCATCTTGCACAACACCGTCGGCATCGGTGACACGCACTGCGATGCGATGATTGCCCGCTGACGCACTCCACTTTGTACGCCATTGCACCCAAGTGTCGCCAGTTCCTCCTGGCACCACTTCTGCTGCACGCCAAGGCTCTTCGTCTATTTGCACTTCTACTTTTGCCACACCAGAACGAGGAGCCCACGCAAGACCACCAATGGGAACTTCGCCAGCCACAATTTCGTCACCTATACGCGGAGTATCGATACGGCTTGAAGCGAGCATTGGCCCTTCGGCCGACCAGCCACGTTTTAGCCAATACGGCTCGAAGTCTTCCCAGGTAGTGAGCTCAAGATCGGTGAGCCATTTGGTTGCAGAAACATAACCAAACAAACCAGGAACAATCATGCGAATAGGGAAACCATGTTCTGCAGTGAGAGTTTCACCATTCATAGAAATGGCGAGCATTGCAGGACGACCATCGAGCACAGCATCTACTGGGGTTCCACAGGTCCATCCATCGCTGCTCGTGCTTGCAAGTTGAGTTGCGGTTTTTTGCACACCAGCAAGTTTCAACACGTCGCTTAACAGCACTCCACCCCATCGTGCATTGCCAATGAGGTCTCCACCAATTTCATTTGAAACACAACCAAGAGTGATGACGTGCTCTACCTGTGGCAACGCCATGATGTCTTGCATTGTCAAGGTGATTTCTTTATCTACCAGGCCATGAATACGTAGTTCCCACTCGGCAGCTTTGAGTTGGGGTGTAGACCCGATTGCAGTATCGATGCGAAAGAACTTTGATTGCGGAGTAATGAACGAAGCTATTTCCCCAGCCGCAGCAACGGGAGCATCGGGAATGACCAATGTGTTGTTTGCCAGCGACGCGACAGTGTTACCACTTTGCAACAGTTGCTTTGAGCCACCACAGGCCGACCACACAACGCCGCCGACGGCCATGCCCAATGCTTGAGTAAGAAAACGCCTGCGGTCCACAGCCCTATTGAAGCACTATTAGCGAATGGAAACTAAGCGTGCTGAGCAATACCTGTTATTTCACCTTCACCGTCTTCCACGGCGATGGGTTGCCCGCGCGGTCGATAACCCGCACCTGCAAGGTCTTCGCTTTTGTATTCACCGTCAGGGTTTGAGACTTGGCCTTCGGGTTCGCATATTTAATGCTCGTTGCCTTTTTACTGGCTCCCGAACGCATTTCTATCGAACCAATACCAGAATTTGCATCAACCGCTTTCACGGTAATTTTCGCGCCATTCTTTTTAGGCGCACGTACAGCAGCAACAGTCACAGCAGCTGCTGGTGCAGTGGTGGCAACAGCCGTCGCAGTGCTCAACACAGGAGCCGTGGTGTCGAGAATGATGTCGTCTTGATAGTTCGATGATTGTGTACCGAACCGCGAAACAAACTTTACGTAAACCTGCTTTGGCAAGCGCTCATCGCGACTCGAAATGAGCGTCCAGTTAATTTCGGCAGAGCCATCGACAAGTGTGAATGTTTCAGCAGCACCAAAACCACCATCGTTCGACACAATGGCTGAAACCGAGCCAGATGCTCCAGTAACCGACAACACCACAGTCTTTTTATTTGTGAACTCGGCAGCACTATTGATGGTGACACCAACAGGGCGCGCAGTGGTGAACGACTTAATTTCACCGGTAGCAGTTCCAAAAGAGTTTGCTGCTTCTACTCGGTAATAGTAGGTAACCAATTCGGAAAGACTGGTAATAGAAACCGCCACCGACTCATCGGCGAAGTCGGTAATGGTACGTCCTTCATACACAGTCACATCTCCTGAAAGATCGGCAGTTTTTCCTACGCGATATTTCACGGTGGTAGAAACACCATTTGCATTAACCGACGCATTCAGTGTTGCCTTGTTGGCCGACACACCCGAGGCGATGGCTGTAGTTGCTGAAGGCTTACCCCCGAGAGTGGTGAAGCTCTTTATTGCCGAAGCAGTTGTACTACCGGCGCTATTCGTTGCCGATGCTCGGAAGTAATACTTAGTGCCAGCAGCCAAGCCGGTCACAGCAATTGCACGTGCAGTATCGGTTGATCCAGTCACTGCGGTACCACTTACCGTTGTAGAACCGGCAAGCGTGGCGCTTGTTCCGTACTCAATACTCACCGTAGAGGAAATAAACCGCGCGTTCACAGTTGCATTGAGCGTTGCAGTAGAGACACCAATACTTGTGGCATCAGTTGTTGCAACAGTTGGCGCTACGCCGGCAATAGAAAATTCCAACGAATCAGAGACCGCCCTAAAGAATCCATACGATGCGGCGTCTATTTGGACCTTGCATCTTCCTGCTCCGAGTACTGATATTGAAGTTCCTGAGACATTACAAACACCTTCGTTTCCTGTGATGTTGGAATAGGTAACCGAGACGCCGCTATCTGAAGTAGCTATACCTGCCAGCGAAATCGTCGTGTCGTTTACTGTCTTCGCAGAAATGCTCGACGCGGTGATTGATTGCTCCACTCTTTTTGCTATCGATACAGGAACTTCAGTGTCAGCGGTCGACACACCATCTCCCAGAATTCCGTTTCCGAATTGACCCCAGCACTTCAGGTCATTGGCGCCAATCAATGCACAGGAATGGCCAGTGCCCGCACTCACCGCAGTTGCATTGGCAATTCCCTCGACGAGGACCGGGGTAACCGATTCATATCCGGTTCTTCCGCCTTGCTTCGAAGTGTTATCGCCCCAACATTTCACTGTTCCGTTGCTGAGAACTGCACACGTATGGCTTAACCCCACTGCGATTCCAACGACGCCAGATAGCCCAGTCACGGGGGTAGGTGTTGAGGAAGCAACCCCTGGGCCAAACGAGCCACTTCCAAGTTGCCCGTCAGAGTTTGAGCCCCAGCACTTCACTGTTCCATCGTTGATCAGCGCGCACGAGTGAGAACCGTTAACGGAAATTCCGACCGCGTCCGACAGCGAAGCCGCTTGAGGGGAGGCAGAAAACGATGTGGAATTGATCGCTAAACCATCGCCCAGTTGGCCCTTGTCGTTTGCGCCCCAGCATTGAACTACACCACTTTGCAACACGGCACACGAATGAGAGATCCCAACCGATACAGCAGTGACATTAGAAGCAATGATTTGCACTGCAATGGTGCGATGAGTTGTGGTTCCATCGCCGACTTGACGTAAATCGTTTGCGCCCCAACACCACAGCGCTCCAGTTGTAGTCACAGCACACCCATTATCTTTTCCGTAGGATTCTCCACCGAGGTCGACATATTGCACTCCGGTTAAAGGTCCCGATGCATTCTGAATTTTCGAAGGAGCACCAATTGGATTCGGGTTTGCCGAGCCGTTGAGGGTGTATCCAGCCTGATTTCCCCAGCACAACAGCAAGCCATCAGATTGCACTGCACACGACTGCGTGCCTCCAGCCGCAACTGAAATTGGCGAAGTTAAACCGTTTACCATCTGCGGGGTATTTCGATCAGTTGTCGTCCCATCGCCTACTTGAAAATTATTATTAAAACCCCAGCAATACACGCTTCCATTTTTTGCAAGACACGTGTGGTACGAACCACCCGACAAAGACCCTGCTACCGAACGTGCCGTTGTGGTGTTCAGGCCTTCACCAGCATCGGCTCGCACCGCGGAAGGCGACGCAGAGAAACTTAAGAGGCCGGCGACGAGAACAAATGCGGCGGCTAAGCGAAGGGGGAAAGGTTTCATGTTTAACATTAAACCTAGTTTTACGCAGAAACGCCGGCGCTACAAGGCACCGGCGTTTCAGGAATGATTTATAGAGGTTTAAGCGCGGACGTAGACGGTTTCATCGGTCGTCACATTGCCAAATGAGCATGTGGCCGAGAACCCTCCGCCGGCCTGCGAAGCCTTTACCCAACTGCCTGAGTTACCGCAGCGCACATCAAAAGTAGAGGCCACACCCGACATTTTGAACTGCAAGGTGGTGGTACTGGTCGCCCCCGTTGCCGGGTCGGTACCGCTTGCCAAAACATCGGTGGCAGTTCCTTCAAGGCAGCCCACCGAGTCGCAGTTGATGCCGTCTTGAATGGCTCCGGTGGACCCCGTGAGGTTTGCGCTGAAACCCGAAGAAGCTGGGTCGCTCGCCGCAAGGCTCCAACCATCAACATTCACGTCAACACGAACTGACGAACGCGCTACTTTCGCAGCGGTCGTTGTCGTTTGAGGAACGGTTGTAGCTGTTGGCTTCAACGTACTTGAGGTTGCCCTTCTCACCGTTGTGGTTGGGCCACCAACTACTGAAGTTGTAGTTGTTGCAGCAGTGCCGGCATCGAGTGCACGGCTAGCAGCATCGGGCAATCCGCCTTTTACTGCAGGAGCCTTCAGCGCATCGGGAAGAGCACTTTCTACTTTGGTGCTGTCGAGTTGACCGTCTTCAGTGGTGGTGGTTTCTTTACCGTTGGTTCCCACTACTTTGCGTTCTACTTGAGTGTCGGAAGTTTGTGTGACTACTTCATAGTTGGTATTTGCATCAACACCATCACGGCCAGGAGTACGCACGTCAACTGCTGCAGCATCGGCATTTACGTCGACCGTTACTGGAGTTCCGTTTGCGCCATCAACAACAATTTGAACTGCTTCACCAGAAGAGGTGACCGAGTTGTTGTCGCCGTTTGACGAACCCACCAAGTTGCCGTCGGCAAGTGTGAGCACAACTTCTGGGTTGTTCGTCGACACAGCGTCGCTACTGAGATCAATGGTGGTGTCGGCAGACCCCGGTGTATCAATTTGCACCGCAACTTTTGAAGTGATTCCCGAGATGCGAGTTGCCGAAGGCAAAGTGAACTTTGCAGGCTTGTCGTCGGGAATGGAAACGATGTAGTCGGTAGGGGCATTTGTTGCCGGGCCAGCAGAAGAAGAACGCAATGGGCGCACACTACTGTTGCCTATTTCATTTGAGCCTGGGGTAAGGACGCCATCGGCAGTTTCAATTTTCCAGTTCGGCAGTGCAGAACGAACTACAAGGAGTGATTTCTGCACTGCGCTCTTGTCACCGCAGAAAGGGCAAGTGCCTGTAGCACGAGTTTCCATTGAGGTGATGTCGATATCTTTCGACTTACCTGTCCAAGCGTTGGGGTCGTTGTTTGGGTCTGCTCCAGCAAATGAGAACTCCCACGTACCTGCTGCAAGGTCAACTTTTACGAAACGATCTTGGCCAGGCCAGTTGGAGTCGTAGATTTTGATTTTTGCTAAGTCGGCAGTTTCATATTCAACGGCATAAGGCAACACTGCGTGGCCGCCTTCATCGGTGTACACGCCAAGGCTGTAGCCAACAACTTTCTTGGCAAACGATGCTTCAAGTGCAGCAACTTTTTCTTTTATTGATTTCTTTGCCCACTTGTTTGTTTCGTCTTGCGTTTCTTTGAGGAATTGCGTTGCAAATGCACGCATGATGCCGTGCGTTACATCACCTTGGTTTAACAGTTCCACTGAGTTCGGCTTCACGGCTTGCGAGAAACGAGCAGCGGCGAGAACAACAAAGCCTTCACAGTGACCAGCAGCTCGTGAGTCATTCACCATGCGGGCCCATGCAGCAGCTTCTGCTGTTGGCTTGCACGGTTCAGTAACTCCGTCAACACAAATATCGGGAGTGGCACCAAACATGGAAACAAGATCTGCTTCACTAAATACTTCAGGTGTTCCTGCTGAACCGAAGTTAGGGAATGCGAAACCGTTGGGGTTTGGAGCAAGGCCAGTGTCTTGCGATATGCCTAATGCTTCAGGAACCGTTACATCGGGGCCTTCTGTTGAGGCACCCCCGCCACCGCCACCACAAGCAGCTAAAGCGACGACGACTGATGCTGTGGCAATCACCTTTAAATGAAGTTTCATTTCCATACCATAGATCAGGAAGAGGCTTTGCGCAGGTCGCATAGCGCTGCGAGGCTTGCTTCACCACGGCTCGCCACTGGCGTTCGCCGCTCGGCATGGCTGAAGTGGCAGAGTTCTCGACCAAAGGCATCGGCCATGAGAACGCCAGATTCTTGGCAAATGAGCATGGAAGCCAAGTAGTCCCAGACCCCATGTGTGTCGCAGTCGAGGTACCCGTCAAGGGCCCCTTCAGCTACCAAGCACAGGTCGAGTGCTGCAGAACCCAATGCCCGAAATTGCCACCAGGGGCGTTCGGCTGGAGGTGGCCCAGAGACACCAATAACCGACTCGGCCATTGGGCGCTCGGCAGATGCAGAGAGCGCTACCCCATTTCGCCATGCACCCTTACCTCGAATAGCGATGTACTCAACATATGGCGCACACAACTGAGCAACCACCGCAGCACGCGGACCGTGCTGGTCGACTGCACATAGCGCCGTTGCAAACCAAGGTATTGCGCGACTCGCATTGGTGCTGCCATCAATTGGGTCAACCACAATGACTAACTGGTCACCCAGATCACTTGGGCTCGCGGGCACCACCCCTGTGGCACCGCTTTCTTCTGACAGCACACCGCACCCAAAGCCGCTAATTGCGCCAAGTACCGCATCGTTCACCGAGAGGTCGGCGCGATATTGGCCACTGACCGCACCAGAAAACGACCAATCGATAATGGTGCTTGCCATTGCCTGGGCTATTCCTGCGCCCTGACGCAACGCAAAAAGAATTTCCTCGTCGGAAGATGAAGACGTGAGTACGGAAGAGAGTTCGGCCACAAGGTAACGGTAGTGTCACGGCGTGGCAGTTATTGACGTTGCAGGCTTTGTTTCTGACCTGAAAAGCCATGCCGTCGACCATGGTTTCCATGTGCACGATGAACGCCATTTTGTAGAGACCTATTCATTGCGTCAAATGTGGGAAGTAGACCTACACCCCGAAGAAGCCTGCAGTGGGCCTATTGACCTTCACATGTCTCTTGAAGTAGACCCACGCATTCTTCTTGGTTTTGAAGATGTCGTGGTGAAGCTCGACGACCCCGACGATGAACCACCCGGAGATTTCAAATTCCAACTGGTTTTCACCTGGACGCTTCCACCGCTTACTCGCCCGCCAGACCTTTTGGTACTTGCCACTGAACTTGCTGGTGTAGGCGGCATTGATTTACCCATTGAAGTTTCTGCAATTGACTCTTTTGCATCGGTAACCGATGCCCCCGAACGCTCATTGAGCTTGGTGTCACGAGTGCCCGTTCCTCTTGCCGATGTTTATGCCGTGCGCGACGAAGGGTTCTGCAAAATTCTCGACAAGTGTCGCGAGGTAAGCCTTGACCTTTTGGCTCGCGCTCCTCAATGGCTAGACATCGACTAGTTCAAGTAGGAAATGATGGCTCGTCAACAACGCGCACGGAAAAGTGCACTTCTCATCAGCGCAGCACTGCTGCTTGCAGCTGCGTCTTGGGGTCTTGGCGAGTGGAAGCCCTTCGCATACAACTGGCCAGACAAATGGGACCCTCGGCTTGCACCACTTGCATCTTTTGTTGAGAAGCAAACGGGTTACACCTTTCAGCACCCCGTCAGTGCTCGGTTTTTGAACGACAAAGAGTTCAACAAACTTGTGGTGAACGACGAAGCAGATTTAACGACCGACGACAAGAAGTACTACGCCGATCTCGATGCATTGTTGCGAACACTTGGCCTAGCAAATGGCTCATTTGAGTCCTTTAACGGGCTCAATGATCTCAGCTCTGGAAACACACTTGCCTACTATTCGCCATCAGATCGCGAAATGGTGATTCGTAGTGATGCTGCTGCATTAAAAGGTGGGGCTCTCTCTGCTTCGCTGCGTGCAGTGGTCGTTCACGAGTTAGCACACGCACTTCAAGACCAAGAATTTGGGCTCGCACGCATTAATCGTCGCCTCACCACTTCTGAAGAGTCGGTTGCTATGAAAACCATTCTTGAAGGCCATGCCAATGCCGCCGAAAACATGTATGTCGAAGAGAATTTTGACGACAAAGAACTTGAGCTTTATCAAAACGACACCACCACTTCTTCTGACCCGAAGTTGAAGTCAATTCCAGAAGTTCTCAGCGCACAACAATCGGCACCATATGTTTTTGGTCCTACATTTATTGCCGCATTAAAGCAAAAAGGGCAACAGGCAATTACCGATGTATTCCTGAAGAAACCACCACACTCTCTTGCGCAAATCATCTTGCCGTCGAAGTACTTTGCCGGAGAAACTCCTGTTGAAATTGAGCTACCCGAAGTTCCGAGCAAAAATGAATACGCGCTCAGCGATCAACTGAACCAACTCGACATCTATTTTATTTTGGTGCGAGCACTTGGTGCACCCGAGGCTCTCAAATTGAGCGATATGTGGGGCAATGGCCACTACACCGCATACCGCGCAGACGACAAGAACGGGGAAGGCAAGTTCTGTGTCGCTATGAATGTTGCTGGCTCAACTAGCACTGGAACACAAAAGATTTCTGCAGCTTTTACAACATGGGCCAAGACCTCAACTCTCGCAAATGCGCAGGTGAAGGAAGCTGATGACCATGTTGCAATTACGGCATGCGACCCGGGAATAAAAGTGGAACATTCGCTTCCCACCACAGACGACACATCGCAAATCCTCTGGCGCTCAAGCGATATGGCTTTCATTATGCGCTCTGAAGAAAACACCGACGCCGAATGTGTGGCCACTGCGCTCTATACCGAATTCACCATCGCCGAAATTACAAATAGCGACAAAATGGTCACGCGCTATAGCGAACTGCTCGACGAGTGTTCGCTGAAATAACCGACAGTTGAGCTGATCTGCAGTGCAGTTATTGCTGGCACTCAACATGTAACAGTGCCGATGTAGTGTGTACGTGTAGTCAATAGCGTTACGAAGTAATCACTTATTGAAAGCAGTTCCCCATGGCATTTGGCCAACCATCAGGCCCACCGGCCCCCATGCAAATGATCAAAGAGTTGTTAAGCCTTCTTCAAGCAGCAGGTCATAGCGATTTTCGCGATGCGCGCGGGCCAATGGGTTTCAACCAACGTCAAGCAGG
>Ga0315905_10001928_pt1 | contig 21999 bp, 19 predicted proteins | sample LakEriMetagenome_5_FD_203522 | JGI IMG/M metagenome (GOLD analysis project Ga0315905, IMG submission 203522) | Freshwater fungal communities from buoy surface, Lake Erie, Ohio, United States - Buoy 4 MA121 | ecosystem: Environmental > Aquatic > Freshwater > Lake | place: USA: Lake Erie, Ohio...
TAAATGGCAAGGTAATAAGAATATTATTGAAATTTATTTCTTATTTTTTTATAGATAGACAAGTAATTTTCTTTAGAATGAGTTTGTTTTTATCGCTATTTAAATTTAAGTTTCACAAATCAGTCGTCTTGATAGAATATGGTACAACCGCTCACAATACTTGCTCCGTTCTAAATCTTTTGGGCCTGCCATTTGTAGTACATTTCCATGGTTACGATGCATCAATGATTTCTTATGCAAATGCTGAATATTATAATTTTGTGAATAAATCAGCTAAAGGAGTTTTTGTCGTTTCCAAAGAAATGGAGCGTGATTTAATTCGATTAGGGTTTAATGAGGCTGATATTGTGTACAATCCCTACGGACCAAGAAAAGAATTTGAGGAATGTAATCCTAATTTTAACAGTAAAATCGTATTCGCTTTGGGTCGCTTTGTTGACAAAAAGGCTCCATATAATTTAGTGATAGCTTTCGCTCGAGTTTTGTCGAAAGTTCCAGATGCGCAACTTATCATTGCCGGTGACGGTCCATTGATGAATTTATGCAAGAATTTGGCTTTGGTTTTAGGTATAAGTGATCGAGTTAGTTTTGTAGGCGTAATTAATCTATATCAGACAAAATACTACATGAGCAAGAGCCAATTGTTCATTCAACATTCAATTAGAGCGGAAAATGGCGATAAAGAAGGGATGCCTCTGTCTATTTTAGAGGCTCAACTTGCATCGTTACCAGTTGTTGCTACGAAACATGCAGGAATTGTTGAAATAATAACGGATGGTGTAAATGGTTACCTTGTAGATGAAAATGACATTGATTCGTTTACTAAAAGAATCGCAGATCTTTTGGTAGATAGTGACCTTTGTCGTAAAATGGGTGCTGCTGCTAGAAAGAATATTTTGGATAATTTTCCATTGGATCGGCATTTAAATATAATTGCGGAAAAACTTGAATTAAACGCAAGATGATAAGTATTATTATCCCGGCATACAATACTTCGGACTACATAATTGAAACTTTGTATTCAATAAAAAATCAAGATTATATTAATTTTGAATGTATCGTTGTTGATGACTATTCTGACGACGATACATTCTTAAAGACCTCGACTTTCTGTGATTCAGATCCGCGATTTAGAATTTTACATAGGTTAGGTGAATTACCAAAAGGCGCCAATTCATGTAGACTCACAGGATACCGAAATATTTCAAAAAATTGTGAGTATGTATTGTTTTTTGATAGTGATGATATAATGCTACCAACAAACGTCAGTGCTAAGATTAATGTATTAATAAAAAACGATAAGCTTAATTGTTGTTTTTCATTTGTTGGTGCTTTTAATGGTTTGTATAACGATAATGAAGATTATACTAGCAGTGTTTACTATAAAGAGTTTAATTCCAGTGATGTTTTTTGGGATTTCGCCAGATTTAAACTTGTTTTCTATTATATTAATGGGGTATTTAAACGCCAATATTTAGATCAAAATTTCGTATTAAAGAGTATAGAGTTTTATATTGATCCCGAATTGCCTTGTTACCAAGATTATTACCTTTTTTTGATGTTAATCAATGATGGTTTTGATTATGCTACAATCACAGAACCCTTGGTTTTGTACAGGAATAGGCCTGGATCCATAAGTTCGCAATTTCAGGAATTTAACTCTATTAAATCGCGTACAGGAATCGCGACTTTAATAAATATTCGAGATCGACTAAGTATTATGGGTCTCACGAACTTAGGCTATGATCTTGAAATCAATGCGAATATTTTGCGATTTTCTAGGCTCTCATTGAGATCAAAAAATTTATATGAGTGTTTTAATTTCTTTAAGCAGTCATTTGTGTTTTTATTCTTAAACAGAAGAGATAAACTTATTTGGAAGCTTCCAATTCAGTTGATTTATATTCTAACAGGACGGCTCGAAAGGTATCTTTATGTCTAAGAAAATACTAATTACATCCACAAATAAGCACTGGGGAGGTTCAGAACATTTGTGGTTTGAAACATTGAAGCAGTTACTGACTCTTGATTATCACGTAACTTTGATACTACACAAATCAATATTATCTGAGATTTTTATAGATTTGGAAAATCAACCTAATTTGGAAATTATTACCCTTAAGAATCGCAGAGGTTCCATGTTTTTCAAATTGTATTACCGGTTATCTAGTGTTTCATTTTCAATTTCTAAATTGGTTGATTTGAAGAGTTTCGATTTGATATTAATTAGTCAGGGCGGATCATATGAAATTGTAAATGACGTTGATTTTTGTAAATCACTACAATTAAATAATTTATCCTATCATGTAATATCACAATTTCACGAGGATTTTGGTTTTTTACCTGATATGTTCAGAAAAAGGGTTTGCGCTTTTTTTGATGAGGCGCAAAATGTGTATTATACCTCTCGAAGGAACATGATTACGTCTCAGTCTATGTTAGCAAGTAGTAATCACAAGAATGCTGTTGTAGGGAATCCGGTTAGGTTTGAAATTAAAGATGATATCAAATATTTCTCTTTAAACACGGTGAAAATAATCACTGTTGGCAGGTTGGATGTTGATTTAAAAGGTCAGAATTTATTAATAAGTGCGTTAGGTAAAGTTAATGATACCTTTTCCGATTGGGAGTTAGTTATTTGGGGTGAGGGGAAGCATTCTTTGTATTTAAATGATTTAATTTCTTCATTGGGTTTAGATTCAAAAATTAAATTGGAGGGTTTTACGGAATCGATTAAATTAGAATTGGACAAGTCAGATTTGTTTGTACTGCCTTCTGTGGCCGAAGGTCAATCGTTAGCATTACTAGAGGCCTTATCAAGAGGATTGATTGTTGCCGCTACGGATGTTGGTGGAGCCAGTGAAATAATCAATCATGACATTAATGGGTTCCTAATACCCGGTGTAAATATTGACAGTATAGCTGATTCTTTAATTCATGTAATGAACAATAGACAAAATTGGGGTAATGTTTCGCAAAATGCAATCACGGCTATCAAGGATTACAATTTGAATAATAATGCTGTAAATTTATTAATAAGTAATTTGATTAAATAAAATGGCACGGATTTCTATATTAACTACGGCATACAATAAGCAGAATTTTATTTCGGAATGTATTCAGAGTGTTATCGATTCAAGTTTCCAGGATTGGGAAATGATTGTACTAGATGACTGTTCTAACGATGATACATTTGAAATAGTTAGTAAATATGCAGAAATAGACTCTCGGATAAAATTATTTAAAAATGACGTAAATTTAGGGGATTATGCGAACAGAAACAAAGTTGTTACATTTTCTACTGCCGAATATATCAAATTTCTTGATGCGGACGATTGTATTTATCCATGGGCTATTGAATATATTCTCAAATATTTTAATCAAAGACCCGACGTGTCATGGGCTTTAGATAGTATTAATCAATGCGATGAGAAACCCTTTCCTATAGTAATTGAGGCTAGCGAAATATATCATTGGCATATTAATTTAGGATTTTCAATTTTCTCCAAGGCGCCAACCTCCTCGACCTTTAAAAGAGATTTTTTCATACAAAAAGGTGGGTTTAAAGAATTACCAATGGTCGGTGATATGGAATTTTGGTTGAGGTTGGCAATAGATTCTAAATTGATGTTGTTGCCGCACGGTCTAATTTGGTCTAGGGGTGTTGTGAATAATGATTCTGAGAGTTCAAGGAATAACTCTAAGTTGGAGATCATTCTGCTATACGATCGCATATTTAGTTATTATTTGAATAAAATTGAATTTCCGGATTCTTCAAAATTTAGATTTAAATACAATTTGTTATTTATGAAGAATTTTTTAAAAATTTGTTTGTTTCCAATAAGATTGAAAAAACATAATTCTCTTTACGGACTTTTTTTGAAAAATAAAATTTAATATGCTGCGGATACTGGTTAGATTAAATAATCTAATAATTGGCATTCTATTGAAATTGAAATATTTCCATTTCATTCATAATACAATTAACTCTGATGCTCCAATTACCTTCCAAACATGGTTCTGGCAAAAGGTTATCGGTTTTAATAGAGGGGTTTATTGGCCTATGCATCATGCGAGTATAGCAAGTTATGCAAAAAGAGTACAAATTGGAATTGAGACTAATCCTGGTTTAAATCCTGGTTGTTATATTCATGGCGTTAACAGAGTTTATGTAGGTGACTACACTCAATTTGGACCAAATGTTGGTTTGATGAGTGGCAATCACGATTTTTATGATTTTCGAAAACAAAAGGATGCAAAGCCCATTAGGATAGGAAAACATTGTTGGATTGGTATGGGAGTAGTTGTTATGCCGGAGGTTGAACTAGGGGATTTCACTATTGTTGGTGCAGGTTCTATTGTTACGAAGAGTTTTCCTGAAGGCAAATGTGTAATTGCGGGAAATCCGGCGAGGAAGATTAAAGATTTGGATACTGAACAGTGCATTTATTTCAGTACTGAAAATCCATACATTGGATACATGCGAGCTTCTGATTTTGAAACTTTTAAACAAAATAAATTAGACGTATAAATGTGCGGTATTAGCGGGGTGATCTCTATTTCTAAACTTGAAAAAGGTTTAGATGTGGTTCATCGAATGAATGAGCGTATTGTTCATCGTGGGCCAGATGCAGAGGGCTTATTTGAGCATGAAAATGTGTATTTAGGCCATAGGCGTCTATCGATTATCGACTTATCTGATGCCGCAAATCAGCCAATGCATAAACATGGATACTCTATGGTTTTCAATGGTGAAATTTATAACTACATTGAACTTAGGGAGGAACTCAAATCTTTTGGATATAATTTCGAAACTTGTTCAGATTCAGAGGTTATTTTAAGTGCGTATCATTATTTTGGGGCTGATTGCACGAATAAATTTAATGGAATGTGGTCGTTTTTACTATTTGACCCAAGTAAAGATGAGCTGTTTGTATCCAGAGATCAATTCGGGATCAAGCCACTATACTACTATCAAACGGAAGAGCTATTTGGTTTTGCCTCAGAAATAAAGCAATTTTTGGAAGTTCCAGGTTTTGTACCTAGACTAAATAAAAAAGTAGCGGCGTCTTTTTTAATTGATGGTGCATTGAATCAAACTCAAGAAACCTTTTTTGAAATGGTTTATGAGTTGAAGCCAGGAATGAATATAGTTATTCATACCAAGAGTGCTCAATATAAGTTTTCAAAATGGTATAGCTTCAAGACAAAGTCTGATATGAGTTTAGATCTCACATATCAAGATGCCGTCAAAAAATTTGATGTATTATTTGAGGATGCAGTTAAAATAAGAATGCGGTCTGATGTGAGTGTAGGAAGTTGTTTATCAGGTGGGATTGATAGTTCTGCAATTGTTTGTAAGGTCAGAGAATTAAATGAGAGTTTAGAAACAGTTACTTCTTGTTATACTGACCGTAAATATGATGAGCAAAAATTTAGTGACATTGTAACTCAAAGTACAGGCTTCAAGGCTCACAAAATTTACGGAGACAGCGCTACACTCAATCATATTGAGATTATTAGAAAAATGGTTTATCATCAAGATCAACCCATTGCGACGGGCTCACATTTTTCAGAATACAATGTATTTTCCGAAGCCAATAAACAGGGTTTTATTGTCATGCTCGATGGACAAGGGTCTGATGAATATTTGGGGGGATACCCAGAATTCAAATCTATACGATTTGTTAGTTTATTGAAAAAACTTCGACTAAATACGCTAAAGAATTTCATAAAAGCTGAAGCAGAATTAGCCAATATTTCGGCAATACAAATAATTAAAAGGGAATTCAAATCTCTTTTTTATTATCCTTTGATTCAGGTGTTTAAAGGCTTATTGAATAAAGAGAATAAAGAATTCTCTACGGAATTCACGAGTCTAATTGACAATAAAAAAATTGTGCCAAGAAATTTTAAAGAATTATCAATTTTAGAACTTGAGCAAACTAGTATTCCCTACCAGCTTCATTCTGAAGACAGGAATTCAATGTTGTTTTCTATTGAATCGAGACTTCCTTTTTTGGATTATCGCTTAGTTGAATTTTGTTTGGCTTTACCCGAACATTATAAATTAAGAGACGGTTATCCTAAAAAAATACTAAGGGATGCGGTCGCCTCATTACCAATAGAGATTAAAGAAAGAAAGGATAAAATGGGGTTTGTTTCACCCGATGAAACTTGGGTTAGAGAAAATTCGAGCTACTTTATCGAAAAGATGAATATTGCCCGAGAAAAATATAACTTCATTACTGATTCTTTCCTATGTCAATTCATACTTTTTTTGGATGGTGAAAGAGTCTATGAAGCTAAATTCTTTAGGGTTGTAAGTTTGGTTGTTTTTTGTGAAGAATTTGATTTATAATGATTACTATTATCAACTACAACCTAGGCAACCCAAAATCTATCAAGAACATGTTGGCATATCTAGGTATTGAATCTAGAATTAGTTCGGATCATGCGGAGATTGCCTCTGCTGAACGACTGATTTTGCCAGGAGTTGGACATTTTCAGCACGGGATGGAGCAGTTGGAACAACTAGGTTTGATTGAAATATTGAAAAAAGAGGTCATGGAAAAAAACAAACCCATTTTGGGTATCTGTTTGGGCATGCAGTTACTGACCAAGCATAGTGAGGAAGGGAATTTGGCAGGATTGGGTTTTATAGATGCGCAAACCAAAAAGTTTGAATTGAAAGACGCATCTTTAAAAGTTCCTCACATGGGTTGGAATACCATAGATTTCAAGAAAGATTCGCAAATCAATACAGGTGTGTCGACTAACCCAAGATACTATTTTGTGCATTCCTACTTTGTACACTGTGCCACTCATGATGACATTTTATGCACTACTCAATACGGCCAAGAATTTGTATCGGGTTATCAGCACGAGAACATATTTGGCCTTCAGTTTCATCCTGAAAAAAGTCATAAATTTGGTATGGAATTACTCGCGAATTTTTGTAAAATTTAATGGCCTTACAACCTCGAATCATTCCTGTATTACTACTACACAAAGGGGGCTTGTACAAAACCAAGCAATTTAAAAAACCTTCTTATGTGGGTGACCCAATCAACACGGTGAGAATCTTCAATGAAAAAGAAGTAGATGAGCTCCTGATTTTAGACATCGACTGTTCCAAAGAAAATAAAGAACCCAATTATACCCTCATTGAAGAAATCGTCAGCGAGGCCTTTATGCCTGTTGGTTACGGAGGTGGAATTTCAAGTTTGGCAATTGCACAAAAAGTATTTAAATTGGGCGTAGAAAAGGTGATAATCAATAGCGCACTGCAAAATAACCAACAACTCCTGGCTGATATTGCCGCTATTTATGGCTCTCAGGCTGTAGTGGCTAGTATCGATTACAAGAAAGGTTTCATAGGTGGCGCCAAGGCTTACTTTACCAACGGAACCAAAAAGTCTGGTCATACACCGCAAGAACTTGCTCAAAATGCAGAAAAAGCAGGGGCAGGCGAAATTATCCTAAACTCAATAGATCGTGAAGGTACCTACCAGGGATTTGACATCAACTTACTCCAACAAATTGTAGGGTTGGTTCAAATTCCAGTAGTGGTTTCAGGTGGAGCCAGCAACAAAGCAGATTTTGATGCGGCCAAACAATCCGGGGCATCTGGCATGGCAGTAGGTAGCATGTTTGTTTATCAAGGCCCACACAACGCTGTTCTTATTTCATACCCAAGCAATTATTTTTACCTATGATGGTACTCGACAAAAACGACCCCAATTACCGCCAATGTAGTATATCTGTCATGGACAATATTGCAGATCCTGATATTACTTTCGATGAAAATGGAATTTGTAATTATTACTATGAGTACATGGAGGCGGAGAAGCAACAAGTATTAAAAGGTGAATCAGGGGAGAAGAAGTACAATGACATCATCGCTCAAATAAAAGCAGATGGTAAAGGAAGAAAATATGATTGTATTCTTGGTGTCAGTGGTGGTGTGGATTCTACCTATCTTGCTTATTTGGCGAAAGAAGCGGGATTGCGTGTCCTCTGTGTCCATTTTGATAATGGCTGGAATTCGGAATTAGCTGTAAAGAATATTCAAAACATCGTTGAGAAATGTAGTTTTGATTTGTTTACCTACGTAATCGACTGGGAGGAATTTAAAGATATTCAGCTCGCTTATTTCAAGGCGAACGTGATAGATATTGAAGCGGTTACAGATATTGCGATTTTCTCCGCACTAGATATTATTGCAAGAGATTATAAAATAAAGCATATAATTGATGGTAGAAATATAGTAACTGAATGTACACTACCACAGGCTTGGATTGGAAAGAATATTAGTAATTTACGTGATATTCATAAACGTTTTGGTACAAAAAAATTAAGGGCTTATCCCCTAATAAGCCCATGTCGTAGAAGATTAGTTGCCCGATTTAAGCCCTTTCAAACTTGGCCTCTACTTAATTATGTTGCCTATGATAAAAAACAAGCTAAACAGATAATTATTTCCAAATTATGTTGGAAAGATTATGGGGGTAAACATTATGAATCTATTTTTACACGATTTTATCAAGGATATATTTTGCCCACAAAATTTAAAGTAGACAAACGAAAGGCACATTTATCCAATCTCATTTTTTCAGAACAAATTTCCAAGGAGGAAGCAATTGCAGAGTTAGAACACCCAATCTATCCATCCGAGTTTTTTACAAACGATATGCAATTTGTGCTTAAAAAATTAGGATTTACCGTAGAATCTTTTCAACAATATTTAGCAGCACCAGCAATTCCACATAATATGTACAACCTAAGTTTAAGTTTATTTGATGAGTATCCTGTGCTCAAACCATTTAAAATTCTGTTTAACAAATGATCAAATTTGCCATCGTCGGGTGCGGTAGAATTGCCCAAAGACATGCTGAACACATTTCAATACGTGGACAGCTAGTAGCTGTTTGCGATGTAGTTGAAGATAAAGCACTGCAATTAGCTACCACTTACGGTGCTACGGCTTATACAAGTTATACTGAAATGCTCTTAAATGAATCCTCTATTGATGTGATTGCGATATGTTCTCCAAATGGTTTACATTCACAACATGCCATTGACGGATTAAAAGCTGGTTTTCATGTTCTTTGCGAAAAGCCGATGGGTTTAAGTGTTATGGAATGTGGAGAAATGATACAGGCTGCCGAAAGAGCGAATAAACGCTTGTTCGCCATCAAACAAAACCGTTACAATCCGCCGGTAGCCGCAGTAAAGAAAATCATTGATGCGGGTAAATTGGGGAAAGTTACGAGTATTCAATTGAGTTGTTTTTGGAATCGAAATACTGATTACTATGCCAATTCATGGAAAGGTACTAAAGATTTGGACGGGGGTACGCTTTTTACCCAGTTCAGTCATTTTGTTGATTTACTCTATTGGTTGATTGGCGATGTAAAAGAGGTTGCTGCATATATGGGAAATTTCGTACATGAAGGAATTATTGAATTTGAAGACACCGGTGTGGTAATATTGAAATTTACGAATGGAGCAATTGGTACTGTCAATTACACGGTGAATAGTTTCGACAAGAACATGGAAGGCTCGCTTACGATTTTTGGCGAGAAAGGAACGGTAAAAATTGGTGGACAATACCTCAATGAGTTGGAATACCAACAAATTCAAGACTATCGAATTGAGAATTTGCCTGAAGGAAATAAGGCCAACAACTACGGCAATTATACCGGTTCAATGAGCAACCACGATAAGGTATATGATAACCTCATTGACGTGCTCACGCACAATGCTCCCATCACTACCAGTTCTTATGAGGGCATGAAAACTGTAGAAATTATCGAAAAAATATACCGAGCAGCGAAACACTGATGCACGATCCAATTTTATACAAATCTCAAATAAAAGACGTTCAGTTTGGTGAAAACGTAAAAGTTGTGGAGCCTGTGAATATGTATGGTTGTAACATTGGGTCAAATTCATTCATTGGCCCATTTTGTGAAATTCAAAAGAATGTGACCATTGGCCCAAACAGCAAGATACAATCTCATTCGTTTATCTGTGAGTTTGTGGATATTGGTGCACAATGCTTTATTGGCCATGGCGTGATGTTTATCAACGACCTTTTTCAGGATGGAGGACCAGCGGGCGGTGATCAAACAAAATGGAAATCAACCCACATTGGTTCAAATGTGTCCATTGGATCCAATGCCACTATTTTGCCGGTTTCAATTTGTGATGGGGTAGTAATTGGAGCAGGTTCAGTAGTTACAAAAAATATCACAGAAAAAGGAATTTATGCTGGGAACCCAGCGAAAAAAATAAGAACAATAGATTAATGAAAGTCCCATTTGTAGATCTTAAAGCGCAGTATCATTCTATCAAAGCTGATATGGATGCTGCATTACAAAATGTAATAGAAAACACTTCATTTATTGGTGGTGCGGGCGTGAAATCCTTTGAAGCCAATTTTGGCGCATTGCTCGGTGTTGAAAATGTGGTTTCGTGTGCAAATGGCACTGATTCCTTGTACATCATCATGAAAGCACTGGGGATTGGTCATGGCGATGAGGTAATTACGGTAGCAAATTCATGGATTTCCAGTTCAGAAACGATAGGCCAAACAGGTGCTAAGCCGGTTTTTATTGACATCGAACCAACTTATTTGAGTATGGATGTGAGTCAATTAGAACAGAAAATCACATCCAAAACAAAGGCGGTAATTGCAGTCCACTTACATGGACAAATGGCTGATATTGAGGCCATAAAACATATTTGCGACAAGCATCAGTTGTTTTTAATTGAAGACTGTGCGCAATCGCACCTTTCTGAAGCGAACGGAAAAATTGCAGGTACGATTGGAATTGCTGGTTCTTTTAGTTTCTACCCAGGTAAAAATTTAGGCGCTTATGGTGATGCAGGATGCATTGTGACGAATGCTTCTGCTTTGGCTACCAAGTGTCGGATGTTTGCAAATCATGGTGCATTGAAAAAACACGAACATGAAATTGAAGGCATTAATTCGAGACTTGATGGCATTCAAGCTGCAGTATTGAACGTCAAACTACCTCACTTGAAGCGTTGGACAGCCGCACGCCAAACGAATGCCGCGATGTACAGAGAAGCTCTTTCAGCTATCACACAAATAAAGTTCATCGCTGAAAAGCCAAACACCAAACACAGCTATCACTTATTTATCATTTTGTGTGAGGATCGCGATGCGCTCAAAACCCATTTGGAAGGAGCTGGAATAGAAACTGCAATACATTACCCAACACCATTGCCATTGCTCAAGGCATACGCATCTGAAGGTTATACCGCCGCTGATTTCCCGCGTGCGGCCAAGGCCGCTAGCCAAATGCTATCCTTGCCGATGTATCCAGAATTGAAATCTGAGCAAATCAATTACATTGCAGAAAGTATCAAGGCTTTCTATGCTTAATAAAAAAATGAAGGTATTGCTCATTTCCCCCCAGCATTGGGGAACCATGCGTGTTACCAAACATCATTATGCCATTGAATTAGCCAAATTGGGGCATGAAGTCTTGTTCCTAGAGCCAACGGAGGCTTCGTGGAAATGGAATCAAACGGCATTTAATATTACTCCATCCGATGCCGAAGGTGTAAAACTCGTTAAGCAGCAAATAAACGTCCCATACAATCTGAAATTTCATTTGAAAGGATTGTTTGATTGGTTTATCAAACGGCATATCAAAAAATTAGAAAAGCAACGAGGCCCCTTTGATTTAGTTTGGTCTTTTGACCTCACGAATGCAATGCCCTTGACTTACTTTTCAAATAAGTCGAAGAAAATATTTTTTGCTGCAGATTGGCCACTCAATACAGATGCAGTAAATGCAGCGGAAGGAGCCAATTTATTAGTATCGGTTGCACAAGAAATTTTAGATCAATACCCAAATAGATCAAATACCAAAAAACTTTTAGTAGACCATGGTGTTGCTGAGTATTTTATAGAAGAAGGCAAAAAACCATTTATTAAAACAGATGAGGTCATCAGAATTGGTATGTCTGGAAACTTTCTTCGACCAGATATTGATCGCCCCGTGTTGTTAGAAATTATCAAAACCCACACTGATTTGCTTTTTGAATGTTTTGGAGCTTACGAATTTAAAAATTCAAATCTAGGTGGTTCAGCTGACAAAGAAACAATAGCGTTTATTGAAGATCTCAAACATGCTCCTAATGTATTATTTCATGGCATGGTACGCCCTGAAATACTTGCCAAAGAATTACGGCGGATGGATGTATTTCTCATCTGTTATGACGTGTCTAAAGACCAGAGCAAGGGAACTAATTATCACAAGGTGATGGAATATTTGACTTATGGACGACCAATTGTAACAAATGAGATTTCGATGTTTTCGGCGGGATATAGAAGTAATTTACTGGCAATTGCCATATCCCCAAATACAATACAATTGAAATTCAAAGAAGTAACAAAGTCATTGAATCCGATGTGTTACGAACATTCATTAATGATGCAGCAATTTGCAATGAGAAAAAGTTATTCCCTCAATTTGATTAAATTACTTAAAGAATGTGCGGAATAGTAGGAGCCATTAATACAAGAATTAATCTTGATAAGGCTCTAGAAATAATAAAGCACCGTGGTCCAGATGCCCAAGGGGTATATGAAAACAGTGTAGTTCAATTTGGTCATGTACGTCTTTCGATAATCGATTTGTCAAATAATTCTAATCAACCATTTATTGATCAAAGTACAGGCTCCGCATTAGTGTTTAATGGTGAGATTTATAATTACAAGCAGTTAAAGAGTTCGTTACAAGATCGAGTAAAATTTTTAACAGAAAGTGATACAGAAGTTCTGTTTTTTGGATTGCAATTATATGGAATAGAGTTCATTAATGAATTGCAAGGGATGTATTCTTTTGCATATTATGATGGAATAAAAAATCAAAGTTATTTAGTAAGAGATAGATTTGGAATCAAGCCGCTATATCTTAAAAAAGATGGTGGCGGATACCTATTTAGTTCTGAAATTAAAGCGATCCGTAACGCAGTGTTTACCCCTGATCAAATTAATAAAGAGCGTTTGGCAGATTTTATTTATCGACGGCGTTTAGATCATACAAATGAAACCTTCTATAATTCAATTGAGCAATTACCAGCGGGATCTTTTTTGATCTTTGAACATGATTATGGGACTTCTGGCATCGTGAACTATTATCGAATTCCCTGTATTGGGAATGGCGGTCAAGACATTAATATCCAAGAGTTAAAAGAAAAAATAGTAGAAACTGTTAATAGTCATTTAATAGCCGATGTGCCAATTGGCTCATTTTTAAGTGGCGGGATAGATTCCTCTATAATTAGTCATGTTATTTCAACGATTGTACCTGATGAAGTTGCGGCTCTTTCAGGCCGAACCGTATTCGATCATTCAGAAAATAAGCTGATTGAATCCTTTCTTAGGGATCATCCAAAGACAAGTTCAATTCAATTTCAATTAAATGGTGATGAATTTTATGAGGAGATATTTAATGTAATTTATCACCATGACGAACCAATTTTAGATGGTTCAATGTACTCACACTATATGCTATGTAAAAAAGCGAAAGATAATGGATTGAAAGTTGTATTATCTGGTTCAGGTGGAGATGAGATTTTTGGTGGGTATGAATCTCATGTAATTGGATTTTTGGCTGATCACTTAAGAATGGGGCAGGTTGGTAAGTTTGTTGAAAAATTCAATCGATATGTCAAATTTCATCATCAAAACAAACATCTTTTGATTTATAAAATTGCCGGAGAATTGCTTGGGGGAGGATTAAGGGATTTAATGAAAAAAGTTAGAGGACATAGGAAGTTTAGAAAATTATTGACTATTCCCACTGGGAATGATGATTTCAAAACAAGCTGTAACTCATTTGCGGGTGCTAATTTCGAGCGCAGTTTGAAATATCAAACGGTCCCTCCTTATTTACATTATGAGGATCGAAATAGTATGGCATTTGGGGTTGAAATACGAGTTCCATTTCTAGATCACAAATTAGTCGAGTACGTCTCTAATGTGTCATTAGATGGACTATTCAATGGGACAACGAAAAGCTTGTTGAGAAGTTCTTTTCAATCAGAAATTTCATCGGACATAATTTTTCAATCAAAAAAAGAAGGTTTTCCATCTCCAATTGATACCTCTTTGAAGACAGATAAACGATTAAAAAAATATTATTATGAAAAAATTAAAGAAACTCCATTTTTGAACATTAAAGAATGTATCAGGCTTGCTGATGATTTTTATTTGAACGGGAATGATTTGGTTCTTTTCTGGAGAGTGCTTAGTTATATGATATGGTTTGATATTAATACAAATGGAAAGGCATCCTAAAACAAAGAGAGTTCTGTTCATGGGGCTGAATTCTTTATTGACGTTACCTCCAATAAAACAATTATATCAATCACTCTATTTTGAAAATGATTTATCGGTAGTACACGTAAATATAAACAGCGAAGAGGATTTCTTTGTCGGCCCTCGGACGATTGTTTACAAAATTGCAAATTGTAATCTATTTTCGGAATTTTCCCATCAGAATTTCCAAACCAAAGTTTTAAAATATATAAAATTAGTCTATTTTTATTTGAGTATAGCGATAAGGAGAGAAGATAAAATAGATATTTTTACGTTTGATATTTTTTCCACTTTTATTGCTTCTCTTGTCAAAAACAAAGATACCAAGGTTATTTACATTCAATATGAATTAATAGAAATAGAATTTCTCAGTATATTGGATAAATTATTTTTGAAATTATTAATGATCAATGCAAATCATATTGATTTGTTTGTGTGCCCGGAAAATAATCGGTTGGAATTGAATAAAAAACTTTTTTGTAAATTGAATCATGAGAAATTTTTTTGTTTACCGAATTCGAACAACAACAATTTAATAGAAAATAGTATTTTATTAAACAGGAACAAAATTATCATCACTCATGTAGGTGCGATTGGTGATGACAATCATTTCATAAACGAATTGATTGTAGCAATTCGTCTTTTTGATAAAGATCTATTTGAGTTTAGGTTTGTAGGAAATATTTCACATTTGATAAGAGAGAAACTCGGATCTTTAGGATCTAATGTAAAATTGTTTACACAGGTTAAGCACAGCGATTTGAATTTAATTTATCGTGAGACGGACATTGGGTTGATTCTGTATAAAGGTACTTCCTTTAATTTTGAATATTGTGCTCCAAATAAGTTATACGAATTCTGGTCTTACGGTATTCCGGTCATTGGCCATGAATTAATTGGTCTTAAAAGTGTTTTTCGGGATCCATGTCAAGGCTATTTAATTGATATGAATGAGCCTTCTCTATTCTTAGATGCTGTTAATCATTGCAGATTTCAGAGTAGGCCGTGTTTGTTGAATTATTTTAAAGATAATTTCAAGTTAGATATTTACATTGAAGAATTAAATTTAAAACTTAAATGAAAGTTACAATTGTAATTGGTACGCGCCCCGAATTTATTAAAATGCTTCCTGTTATTAGGAAGTTTAAACTTTTGGAAATTGACTTGGATATAATTGATTCCGGTCAACACAAAGAATTATTAAAACCCTATTGGGACAAATATAATATTACACCGACACATACACTTGACTTAATGAAGCCAGGTCAGAGTTTAGCGGAATTGACAGCGAAGGCATTAAGTCAATTGCAGAATTATTTTGATGGCCAAATAATTAGCCCGTCCCTCGTTTTAGCGCAGGGTGATACAACCACTGTATTAGCTACGGCAATGGTTTGTTTTTACAATAAAATAAAGTTTGCTCACATTGAGGCGGGTTTGCGAAGTTTCGATTTTAATAATCCTTTCCCTGAAGAATTTAATAGAAAGGTGACGTCATTGATTACAGATTTTCACTTTTGCCCTACTGAGATATCTAAAAGGAATTTGAATTCTGAGGGAATTGGTAGTAATATTTATGTTGTAGGTAATACTGTAGTAGATTCGTTAAATGAATTTATGTCCAATGAATTAATATGGGTTGATGATTTATTCCCAGGTGCTGAATTTTTGCAAAAATACCACGGTAAATTAGTTTTAATTACTTGTCACAGACGTGAAAATCACGGTGCTAATCTAGATAAAATCATCACTACTATTTCTATTTTGGCTGAACAAAACCCCGATTTTTTATTTTTCTGGGCCGTGCATCCAAATCCAAATGTTAACATAATAGTTCAAAATTCGGTGTTGAAACAAAGAGCCAATGTCGTGCTTTCCCCTCCTCTTGATTATTTTGTTTTATTGCGAATTTTACAAGCGTCATTTTGTGTAATTACTGATTCTGGTGGAATACAGGAGGAGGCACCGTCATTCAAAGTGCCTGTTTTAATACTTAGGAGCCAAACTGAAAGACCTGAGGGAGTGAATGCTGGAATCGCTTATTTGGTTGATAACGATACTGATATGATAATTAAAATCTTTGATGACTTGAAATTACATAGGCCTTCTTTGGATTTCAATCCATACGGTGATGGAAATAGTTCTCAAAGAATCGTAGATCACATTATATCTTTCTTAAATAATCTGGAATAGGAAATTGTTTTGAATAAGAATCTTAAGGAATTTCGTTTGTTTTATATTGGGCAGTTAAAAAAGACTTCGAATTCATATAAACGATTTGAAGTTCTGCGCAGAATTACGTCAGTTGTTGGGTTTTTAGATACTGATAAATACATCTATAATTCAATTACGAGACCGTTGGATTATCATTTCAATATTGGATTAGGTGTTCTTGTATTGAATATAAAACTTATGTTGATCAACGTTAATGAATTTAATTTGTTATTGATTGACAATCGTTCCTACATTATGGGGACTACTGTGAGATTTCTGAAAAAAAGAAATGCTAATTTGATTGTTATTTTTTTACTAACTGATGATCCTTTCGGTAAGTACAGGAGAGGCTGGCGATTGTTTAAAAGTACGTTGTATTTGTCGAATGCTGTTTTTGTACAGAGAAAGCCAAATATTTCAGAATTATCTAGTTTGGGTGCAAGGAATGTGCAGATTTGTTATCGATCATATGATTTAGATTTTCATAGAAGAAAAATAAATATTAAAAAGAATGAAGCTTTTGATGTGCAATTTATTGGTAGCTATGAGGAAGAACGTGAAGAGTCCATTTGCTATTTAATTTCCCATGGTATTAAAGTTGGTGTGCGTGGTGATGGGTGGACTAGTGGCGTTTATTTTGATGTTATTCGGCCCTATTATTTGGGTCCTTCAGTTTATGGTGAAGATTATATTGATTGCATTAATTCTATGAAGGTAGCCTTACATTTCCTTCGAAAAGGGAACAGAGATGAACAGGATAGTCGTACTTTTGAGATTCCGGCTTGCGGTGTGCCAATGATAGCTGAGTATAGTGCCATCCATGCGGAACTCTTCACTGAGGATACGGAGGTGCTCTTTTTTAGGTCAAACTTGGAATTACTGCAGAAGGTGCTCTACGGCATGGAAAATCCTGAAATGTTACAGAAGATTTCCGAGAAAGCTCACTTGCGGTGTATGGAAAGTGGCTACGATCATGAATCAACACTTAGAAGAATGTTGTCTAATGCAATATTTTAGTGGGTTTTTTGAAAAATGATTTTTTATGATTTTTTATTAATATTAATTATTTTATTGTAAGGTGAATATTTTCGTATTTTGTTTAGGTCTTGCAATTGGATTTTTTTGGTTCAATACTTTGTATGCTGGAATTTCTATTGCTTTGTTTCTACTTTTTTTATTTCGGATCATATTTAAGTCAAATGATATTCTAGTTTTTCGCGAATGGTGTTTGTTGCTTTACACGCTGAATTATCTTGTTTCTCCATTGATGGTATATGATTTACCTCAAGAATCAGTTGTTTATGGTATGAAAATACCAGCTGGTGATTACTTTGAATTAGCATTGCCCGGTTTTTTTTGTTTTTGGATAGGGATGTATTTAATTCCAAACAAATTATTTAAATTGAAATATACATTAATTAATAAGGTTGCATCGGTTAATAAAGAATATCTAAAAAGACTATTGATTGTTAGTTTTTTGTTAAACTTTTTTTCCAATTATTTGCCCGGTGAACTGAGCTATTTTGTTTATTTGTTTTCTCTAGTCAGATTTGTTTGTGCATTTTCACTCTATTCTATCGACACCCGTTTATGGTATTGGCCGACATTCGTATTAGTATTTGATCTGTTTTCTTCAATGTTAAGGGGAATGTATCACGATATTATTATGTGGATTATATTCTTTGCTATTTTTTACGTTTACTTCTCTAAACCAGCCTTGGGGCTTAAAATCGCTGGTTTTGCTTCCTTGATTTTTTTGGTGCTGTTTATACAGGTACTAAAGGGGCGCTATCGGGGTGAAGTTTGGTATGGTTCTGAATCTGCTAGCTTATCAACGATTACAAATATTTCTTCAGAAATAGCAACTGAGAATGTTATCCTTTCTGATGATAATTATTATTCCTCATTAAACCGAGGCAATCAAGCATGGATCTTTGCCAGTACAATTGATAATATGAATAGAAATCGTAATTTTCAAAGCTTGGACGTTGTTGGTAAATACTTTGAAGCTGCTTTGTTGCCGCGTTTTTTAGCACCCAATAAAATAAAATCAGGTGATAAATCAATTTTTAATGAATTTTCAGGCCATCAAATTAATGAAGACACATCAATGGGGCTGGGAATATTCGCTGATGGTTATATTGCTTTTGGAAGTTTTGGGGTATATCTTTTTGGATTCGGTCTAGGATTATTATTTTCAGTGGTTTTTAAAATCGTGGAAAAATGGTCGCAGATTTCACCATTCTTTGGTCTGCTTTTACTGCCTATTTTGAATTATGCTGTTAGACCGGATTGTGAATTGCAAACGACATTAAATCAAATTATCAAGGGTTTGTTTTTGTTTGGTTTCTTTGTTCACTTCACAAAATTGAGATTTACTCTAGAGCCAATATTTGAATCAAGATTGATAAAGTCATTAGGGAAGTAAAATGAAAAAAGTATTTTGCGTTATACCGAATGCTGGCCTTGGTAATAAGTTGTTTGTAATTTGCAGGGCTTTGTTGTTTGGAAGCCTAAATGATCGCGATGTGATTTTTCTGAATACTTTTCAAATAAAAATAGGGCCATATATTCGAAATGAAAAATCGAAGAGGAAATATAGCGGTTTTTTTAAATTTCAGAAACGATACCTTTTAGATAAATTTTGTTTAATACGATATTCCTATGCATCATTTGGTAGTTACTTGGTGGAGCCGGAAATTATTAAAAATGCTAATTGCTGTGAAGATGTTGTTTTTGATAAAATTCCGCATTATTCAAATTACTTTGCTGAATTAATTCCATATAGGTTATTGATTAAAGGTTTATTGTTTAATCAATTGAAATCGAATGTTCAACAACAAATATTGAATCTACCATCTTTGGATGTTTCTGTACATGTTCGATTAGGGGATTTTAAGTTGTTAGATTCAAATGCGGATTTTCGCAAAGTGGGGTCTACTAGGAGTCCAATTGATTATTATTTAAACCAGATGCAGGCAATTTTATCGAAAGATTCCAATGCCACATTTACCATTTTTTCTGATGGGTATGCACATGAACTGACAGATTTGTTGAATTTTCCCAATACTCATTTGTTTTCTAGTGTGAATGATATTGTAGATCTGTACCAGATGTCGAAAAGTAGAATTATTATCACTTCAGCTGGATCGACTTATTCGTACTGGGCCGCCTTTATGAGTGATGGTGAAGTGATTCAACATCCTTATCATTTTTGCAGAATAAGGTAAGTTGAGTTTGTTTAAGGATTACAGGATATATATTCTGAATTCTACGTCTTGGTGATAATTGTAATGCTACACATGATTCTTTCGAATTATAGCACAGGTAGCGAGGTTGGTTATTAAAAAATATTAGTAGTTTTCCCTAATTAGACCTTGTTAAAATGAACTATTTTAATATAAATTGAATATGATATATTTAGGTATAAATGCGCATCACGCCGATTCTTCAGCAGCCATATTTAGAGATGGAATCATGATTGCGGCATCTGAAGAAGAGAGATTTAGAAGGATTAAGCATTGGGCAGGATTTCCTTCTGAGGCCATTAGGTTTTGTTTAAAGGAAGCTGGGATTACGTTAGATGAAGTCAATAGCATATGTATTGGTCGTGATCCAAAAGCGAAAATTTGGAATAAAGCGAAGTATGTTTTGAAAGGACTCACCAAGAAAAACACGCTGATTTTCGATCGACTTAAGAATTCCGAAAAAGTTGCAAAATTGGAAGATGAGTTTGCAGAACATTTCGGAGTGGATTCCAAAACGATAAAAGAGAAAATCATTTATGTTGAACATCATAGAGCACATTTGGCATCAGCATTTTTTGCGAGTCCATTCGATGAAGCAGCGATACTTTCCATTGATGGGTCTGGTGATTTTACGACAACGATGCTGGCCGTTGGGCGTGGCAATCAAATCGAGGTACTAGATTCTTTGGATTTCCCTGTTAGCGCGGGCCTGTATTATACGGCGTTCACTCAATATTTGGGTTTCCCGCATTATGGAGATGAATACAAGGTAATGGGTTTAGCACCTTACGGACAACCCAAGTATATCGCCGAAATAAGAAAGATTATTAAATTTACTGATGATGGTTTATTTGATTGGGATGAAAGTTACTTTCAAAATCCCAATGAAATGAAACTTGGTTACGAGAATCATATTCCCACGGTCTCAACACTTTTTGCACAGAAAATGGAGGATGTATTTGGTCCGGCTCGAAAGTTGGGTGACGAACTTACACAGAAGCATAAAGATATTGCGACAAGCGTTCAAAGGGTCTGTGAAGAGTTGATTTTACACATTCTAAATCACTTGCAGAAAAGAACAGGGTTGAAAAATGTTTGTATAGCAGGAGGCGTTGCTCAGAATTCTGTTGCCAATGGGAAAATTATTGAGAATACTGCTTTCGAGCATTTATATATACCATCTGCTGGTCATGATGCAGGAATTAGTATGGGGTCGGCATTGTATGCATACAATCATATTTTGAAGCAACCCCGTGCGGCGGCGGTTTATAATGCCTACACAGGAAGTCGATTTACGAATGAGGAAATTGAGATCTATTTAAAATCTCGAGGCATAGAATATGAGCGATTGGACGATGAAACCCTATACAATCGTATCACAGATAAGTTGATAGAGCCTGGAGTAGTTGGTTGGTTTTCGGGCCGGGCGGAATTTGGTCCTCGTGCTTTGGGCGGCAGAAGTATTATTACGGATCCTAGAAACGAAAAAGCTAAAGAGCTTTTGAACTTGAAAATTAAACGCCGAGAAAGTTTCAGACCGTTTGCGCCGAGCATTTTGAAAGAATACGTATCTGAGTATTTTACAAAAGTTGAAGATGTACCCTTTATGGAAAAAGTATTTCCCATAAAGCCAGAGAAATATACTGTCATACCTGCTGTTACGCATGTGGATGGCACTGGCCGCCTTCAAACTGTAGATAAAGAGGTAAGTCCAAGATATTACGCATTGATTGATCGATTTAGAGAGAAAACGGGTGTTCCTATTTTATTAAATACGAGTTTCAATGAAAATGAGCCGATTGTCAATACACCGGCGGAGGCATTGGACTGTTTCTTGCGGACTAGCATGGACATGTTGGTCCTTGAAAATTGTATTATTGAACGCAAATAATTGAGGAAACTCGCCATAATCTCATCTCACCCAATTCAATACAATGCACCCTTATTTGCATTGTTGGCTGACAATGGCTTGTTTGACTTAAGGGTTTATTACACATGGGGTGAAGATTCGATTAAACCGAAGTTTGATCCTGACTTCGGTAGAGTTGTTGAATGGGATATTCCCTTACTAAAAGGGTATCAATATCAATTCGTTAAAAATGTGTCTAAAAACCCTGGATCACATCATTTTTTTGGAATTGACAATCCTCATTTAGTTGGAGATATTGAATC
>Ga0315905_10001930_pt1 | contig 21989 bp, 19 predicted proteins | sample LakEriMetagenome_5_FD_203522 | JGI IMG/M metagenome (GOLD analysis project Ga0315905, IMG submission 203522) | Freshwater fungal communities from buoy surface, Lake Erie, Ohio, United States - Buoy 4 MA121 | ecosystem: Environmental > Aquatic > Freshwater > Lake | place: USA: Lake Erie, Ohio...
ATGCGACATGACCTCCGAGACTATTGCCCAACAAGAGTGTTTTTTCGATACGATGATGTTGGATAAACCGATGCAGGTATTCTGCCAATGATTTCACCCCGGTGGTTAAAAGCGGCATGGAGTAGAGCGGAAGCATCGGAATCATGACACGATGTGTTTGAGAAAATTCATCGAGCACTTCCTTAAAATTACTAAGGGCGCCAAATAGTCCGTGCAAAAGAATAAGCGGAGGACCCTCGCCTTTGTCGATAAATTGAAACTCACCCTCTGTTTTTAGATATTCTTCCATTTCTTCCATTTCTTTCAACAGCGAAAATACCTATTTTTCTTCAGTTGCAAAGAGTGCATGCCGTCAGGTGTTAACAATCTAAGTCTAACAACAAGTTGGAAGGAGATAAAGAGAAATTGATTTCATTTTCAAATTTGTAAAATGAAAAAAATGCACAAAGAAAGTTCTTTTTTTTCTCAGTTGAAGCAAGCGGCGATGCTTTTATTGGCGGTAACGCTGGCGAGTATAGGATTGAAAGCATTTTTATTGCCGAATCAATTTTTGGACGGGGGAGTAACCGGTATTTCGTTGATATTGCAAGCGAAATTCGGATGGGATGTTTCATGGTTGATTATCATTTTAAATATTCCATTTGTAGCATTGGGCTTCAAGCAGATCAACAGTGTCTTTGCGATGAAAAGTGCAATGGCTATATTGACATTGGCACTCTTGGTTCATTTTATTGAAATCCCCACTATCACAGAAGATAAGCTGCTCATCGCAGTTTTTGGCGGAGTATTTTTAGGAGGGGGAATAGGTTTTGCCATGCGGGGGGGAGGGGTGATCGATGGAACGGAAGTGATGGCGGTGAGCGTGAGTAGAAAATCTACTCTTACGGTGGGGGATTTTATTACTATTTTTAATGTACTATTATTCTGCGTTGCTGCACTGATGCTGGATGTAGAGCGCGCGATGTATTCTATCCTCACTTATTTTGCCGCATCTAAAACGGTAGATTTCATCATCAACGGGTGGGAGGAATACATCGGTCTGACGATCATTTCACATCACTCTCATGAGGTGGAAAAAATGATTCGCCAGAAGTTGCGAGGTGGAATGACCGTTTATAAGGGAGAGTTCGGATTCAGGGATGTATCTCCTTCTCATGAAAATAAGCGCATTGTTTTTTGCGCCATTACCCGATTGGAGGTTTCTAATATGATCAGTGAGATTGAAGCTATCGATCCCAATGCCTTTATTATTCAACATCCTATCAAGGACACCAAGGGTGGTGTAATCAAGAAACGGCCCTTGCACGGATAAAGTATTTCCACAAGGTCCAGCTCAGGACCTTTTTTATTGCATCGTTCTGGCAGGAAGTAGGGCGGTTAGGGTTCTTTTTCAAACTTATTCACCCAAACTTGTTAACATTCCCACTTTTTCCCACTCGCTATTGTTTGTTTAAAAAACCGCTAAAACCCCAGTAAAATCTAAGATTTGACCAATGCGTTGAGAAAAATGTGTGGGAGTAAAATTATCAAAAAAGCTGAAAAATTGCATGTAAGTGGTAAAAAGTGGGAATTTTGAATTATTTTTGTCCAGAATCATTACCCCATATGCTCAATCTGTTAGGCGAACATCATTGTAAACTGGATACCAAAGGGCGTCTGCTCTTTCCGGGTCGTTTGCGAAAGCAGTTGGAGCATCATATTCATCATGGTTTGGTGATCAACCGAGATATTTTCTCGAAGTGTTTGGTGATTTACCCTAAACCAGAGTGGGATAAGGTGAATGAGGAGATGAGTAGATTGAGTCGATACAATCAAAAGCATCAGCTTTTTCAAAGGAAATTCATGAAAGGTGCCACCTTGGTGGAGCTTGATAGCAATGGTAGGATGTTGATTCCTGCGGCTTTATTAGAATATGCGGAAATAGAAATAGATGAAAATAACGAGTGTGTAATCACCGGTTTAGGTGAAAAGATGGAGCTCTGGAGTGCTTCCAATCACCAGGATGTCATTATGGATGAGGATTTTGACTTTGGATCCTTGGCAGAAGATGTAAGAAAAGATATCGAGCGCAATCCTAATACCTGATGCCATGATGGAGCAAAACATCACCCCACTGGATTATCACCGCGCCGTTTTGCTCCGGGAAAGTATAGAAGCCCTTCAAATATCACCGGAGGGTATTTATGTAGATGTTACAATGGGGGCGGCAGGGCATAGCAGGGCTATTCTAGAAAAGTTAACGACAGGAAAATTATTCGCCTTTGATCAAGATCGGGATGCGTGGAAGAATGCACCGGTGGATGATCGATTCACCTTGATCAAAGAAAATTTTGCGGATGCAAAAAATTGGTTGAGCATCCACGGTGTTAAAAAAGTCAATGGTTTGTTGGCCGACCTCGGGGTGAGCAGTCATCAATTTGATACAGCAGAAAGGGGTTTTTCTATTCGCATGGAGGGTCCATTGGATATGCGCATGAATCACCAATCTGCTTTGACAGCGCACGAAGTGGTCAATGAATATTCATCAGAAGCATTAACTCGTTTGTTTAGGTTGTACGGAGAAGTGGAAAAGCCCCATGTGGCGGCGCGACACATTGTGGAGTCGCGCCCCATTTCCTCGACACAGCAGCTGATCACCGCTTTGATCGGCGAGGAAGATTGGAAAAATCACCATCAATTCTTAGCTAAGGTGTTTCAGTCTATTCGCATCGAAGTGAATAAGGAAATGGAGGTGTTGGAGTCATTGCTCAATCAACTGCCCTCGCTGATGGAAGTGAATGGTCGAGTAGCCATTATTTCTTATCACTCTTTGGAAGATAGAATGGTCAAATCCTTTTTTCGATCAGGTAATGTAGAGGATAAGATGGAGAAAGATTTCTTTGGGAATATCATTCGCCCTTTTCAGCCTTTGAATGCCAAGCCAATTCTTCCTAAGGAAGAGGAGTTGTCTCAGAATACAAGATCAAGAAGTGCCAAATTACGTGTAGCAGAGCGAAGAGCATGAGTGAAATTATTGAAAATATTCCCCAAGAGGCAACTCCCGAAAGTGCTAAGCCCAAAGTGAAAAAGGGTTTTTTGGCCACTGTTTTTGGAGGGGATTTATTGACAGGAAATTTTGTTCAAAAGCATTTGGGATTGATAGGTTTTATAGGTCTTTTATTGATTTTGGATATTGCCTTACAATACAAATTTGAGGATTATCAAAAGCAGATTCAACGCAATAACAAGGAGTTGAATGAGCAAAGAACCATCTACAATGAGTCTATGAGCGCTTTGGAGATCAAGAAGCGTCAAAGTCAAGTAGCCCAGGATATTGCCAAAATGGGATTGAAGGAACTTTCTTCTCCACCCGTCATTTTAGAATCAACGGATACACTCTCACACCCATGAATACTCCAATGGTAAAAATAAAATCCATGTGGGTGTACATCATTTTTGTAGGGATGGTGTTGGTGGGCATTTCCATTTTTGGAAAGGCCGCTATGTTGCAGATGCAGCCTGATCAGAATGCCATTGATTTAGCATTGTCTTTTACCAGTAAGGTTCGGGATATTGAATCAACGCGTGGACAGATTTGGTCGTCAGATGGGAGCTTATTAGCGACCACCGTTTCAGAATATGAAATTCGATGGGATGCTCAAACGGTAGCCGATCTCGAAGCTTTTGAATCGCATTTAGATTCGCTTTGTTTGATTTTCGAAACTTTTGAGACGGGAAAATCGAAGGCTGATTATAAACGATTGATGAAGGCCGCCATGAAGAAGGGTGCGCGTTATGAGCTGATGGCACGTCATCTTACTTTTGAACAGGTCAATCGGTTTAAGAAAAACACTTGGGTAAAAAAGGGTGCGAATAAAACCGGGTTTTTAATAAAGGAAACTAAGAAGCGGGTTAAGCCATATGGAAGTTTGGCTTCCAGAACGATTGGTTTGGAGCGAGCTTCTGATAAGGTTGGATTGGAGTTGTCGTATGACTCTATCTTGGCTGGTCGACCAGGAAAGCAGTTGCAAGAACTGATCCCCGGCAATGTGTGGAAACCCATGACGGACGCTTTCATTGAAGAGCCTATTCCGGGTTTTGATATTGTATCTACCATTGATGTCCATTTGCAGGATGTAGCTGAACATGCATTGCGCAAGCAAATGGATTCATTGCATGGCGAGTGGGGTTGTGCCATTTTGATGGAGGTGGAAACGGGGTATGTTAGGGCGATTGCCAATTTGAGCAGAACCAAGGACAGTTCCTATGCGGAGAATTTTAATTACGCGGTAGGTCAATTATGTGAGCCAGGTTCTACAATGAAGTTGGCTAGTCTTATGGCAGCCTTTCAGGAAGGAACTATCGACAGTAAGGATACGGTGAATACTGGAAATGGAGAACGCAATTTCAATGGGTTTGTATTGCATGATAGCCATGAAGGAGGCTATGGAAGTATCAGTATTGAACAAGTATTTGAAAAGTCATCTAATGTGGGTACCGCGTTAGCTGTGAGAAAATCTTTTGCAAATAAACCTCAGGCGTTTTTAGATATGTTGCAATCATTTGGTTTAGGCAGCAGATTGGGAGTAGATATTCCCGGAGAGGCCATGCCAATGCTTTATAATTCTGTGAAGAATGAAAAATGGAGTGCCAATACTTTAACTCAAATGTCTATTGGCTATGAAGTTTCAATGACTCCACTGCAGGTATTGGCATTCTATAATGCTGTGGCGAACAATGGAAATTTGATTCGTCCATTATTTGTTCAGGAAGTACGCAAGCCCAACGGGGTAATCGAAAAGAAAGAGAAGATTGTACTAAGAAACAACATTTGTAGATCAGAGGTATTGGAGCAATGCAAGAAAATGATGGAAGGAGTGGGTGAGCCGGGAGGAACAGCGGCAGAGGCCTTTAAAAACTCTCCTTTCAAAGTGGCAGGAAAAACGGGTACATGCAGACTTTGGAGGAATGGTAATTATGTGCAAAATCATTACAGAGCATCTTTTGTCGGCTATTTCCCTGCGGATAAGCCCAAGTACAGTTGTATAGTGGTAATAGAGGATCCTCGTGGAGTCTATTATGCTTCGAAGGTTGCCGCACCTGTATTCAAAGAGTTGGCTGCAAAAATTTATGCAACCAATTTGGATATCCATGGAAACAATTTGGTGAAATCAGATCGTCCATTCATTCCCACATTTCGTCCGGGAAGAGGAAAGGATGGTCGCTTGCTTTCACAAGTAATGAATCTTCCATTGAACACTTTTGATAACGGTTCTGAGTGGTTTTTTCCTACTTATGAGAATGATGTTCTGGCCATGGCACCGATGAATGTGAGACAAGGCGTGGTGCCTAATGTGATGGGAATGGGTATGCGTGATGCTGTAATGGCACTAGAGCAAGCAGGTGCCAAGGTAAAAATTCAAGGTCACGGACATGTAGTGTCCCAAAGTTTAACGCCAGGAACGACCATCAAGAAAGGAAATCAAATACAAATCGTTTTGCAATGAAGTTATTGAAGGACATATTGTATAAGGTACGAATGGAGGAGGTGATAGGTTCTACACATATTGCCGTGGAGCATATTACTATGGATTCGAGAGAGATCAAGCCCATGAGTTTGTTTGCCGCCATTGTGGGTTACGCAGTAGATGGTCATCAATTCATAAGGGCGGCGATTGAAAAAGGAGCGAATTGTATTTTATGCCAACATTTTCCAGAGTCTTTAGTGGCTGATGTTACGTATGTTAAAGTACAAGATGCATCAGAAGCTTTGGGCATTTTAGCAGCTAACTTTTATGACAATCCATCTGAAAAGATAAAAGTGGTAGGTGTCACAGGGACGAATGGAAAAACAACGGTGGCTACTCTGTTATATGAACTAGCGAAATCTTTAGATAAACGAGTGGGGTTGTTGTCCACTGTGGTCAATAGAATCCATCAACAAGTTTTGCCCTCTACTCACACTACTCCCAATGCTGTTGAGCTACAGAAGTTACTTGCCAAAATGGTGGAAGAGGGTTGTGAATATTGTTTCATGGAGGTGTCTTCTCATGCTTTGCATCAGAAGAGAACCGCAGGTTTACACTTTACAGGCGCGTTGTTTACCAATATTACCCATGATCATTTGGATTATCATGGCTCATTCAACGAGTATATCAAAGCCAAGAAATTGTTGTTTGATCATTTATCTGGCAGCGCCTTCGCATTGGTCAATGCCGATGATAGACATGCGGAGGTGATGTTGCAGAATTGCAAGGGAAAAACTTTCACTTATGCCCTGCAATCGATGGCCAACTATCGGGCCAAGGTGGTAGAGAATACATTAACCGGGTTGTCGATACATATTGATCATCACGATCTGTATGCTCAGCTCATTGGTGAGTTCAATGCCTATAATATTCTAGCGGTATATGGTGCAGCGGTACAATTAGGTTGGGATAAATTATCGGTGTTAACCTCGTTGAGCACTATCAAAGCTCCGGAAGGGAGATTCCAACATTTGCGAGCGAATAATGGCGCCATAGCCATCGTGGATTATGCGCATACACCTGACGCTTTGAGCAATGTATTGGATACTATCAATGCCATCAGAAGTGGTAATGAAGAGTTGATTTGTGTGATGGGCTGTGGCGGCGATCGGGATAAAACCAAGCGCCCGATCATGGGAAAAGTAAGTTGCGATAAGGCGACGAAGGTGATTGTTACCAGTGATAATCCAAGATCTGAAGATCCTAAATCCATTATCGACGAGATCGTCAATGGTTTGGATCCTGTGGATAGGAAGAAAGTATTAGTGGTAACCGATCGCAAAGAAGCCATACATGTAGCTTGTTCTTTATTACAACCTGGAGATATTATTTTAATTGCTGGAAAAGGTCACGAGAAATATCAGGAGATACAGGGTGTAAAACATCCCTTTGATGATTTTCAGTTGGTTTCAGAAATTTTTAAATCCCTCAATGCATGATTTATCATTTGTTCAAATACCTCGATAAGTACTATGATTTCTGGGGAGCTGGATTGTTTCAATATCTCAGTTTTCGCGCCGCTGCAGCGATCATTTTATCGCTTACCATCTCCATGATTTTCGGAAAGAATCTTATTGCTTGGTTGCGCAGGAAACAGGTAGGGGAGACTATCAGAGATTTGGGATTGGATGGTCAAATGCAAAAGTCTGGCACTCCTACCATGGGGGGATTGATCATCTTATTGTCGATCATTTTGCCGACTTTATTATTTGCGGATCTCACCAATATTTACATACAGACTTTATTGATTGCTACTGTATGGTTGGGATTGATTGGATTTTTGGATGATTACATCAAGGTATTCAAGAAGGACAAGGAAGGATTGGCGGGAAAGTTCAAGATCATTGGTCAGATTGGAGCCGGATTGATAGTTGCTTCGATGTTGTATTGGAATCCAAGTGTTACCATTAAGGAAAGAATGGATCATCAAACTACCACCTCGGAGATGGTAGAGCAAACGGGTCATTCAAGCACCGATGCTTCTTGGGAGGAGAATAAAAACATCAAGACCACCATTCCGTTTATCAAGGACAACGAGTTTGATTATAGTTGGTTACTACCAGCGGCATGGCGAAACACTTGGAGTTTGTGGTTGGTGTTTTCATTGGTAGTGATCATCATCGTCACTGCGGTGTCCAATGGGGCCAATATTACAGATGGAATTGATGGTTTAGCAGCGGGTTCGAGTGCCATTATTGGTGTGACGCTGGCCATCTTGGCCTATGTCTCGGGTAATTACATTTTTGCAGATTACCTCAATATCATGTACATCCCTCGCAGTGGAGAGCTCACCATTTTCATTGCCGCATTTGTAGGGTCTTGCATTGGTTTCTTGTGGTACAACTCTTACCCAGCCCAAGTTTTCATGGGCGATACCGGAAGTTTAGCATTGGGTGGAATCATTGCTACTTTTTCTATTGCCATCAGAAAGGAATTATTGATTCCCGTGTTGTGCGGTATTTTCTTGATTGAAAATCTGTCGGTAATCATGCAGGTTTCTTACTTCAAATACACCAAGAAGAAGTATGGTGAAGGAAGAAGAATTTTCTTGATGTCTCCGCTGCATCATCATTTTCAAAAGAAAGGAATGCATGAAGCCAAGATTGTATCTCGCTTCTGGATTGTTGGGATATTATTAGCAGTAGTCACCATTATCACATTAAAGACCCGTTGATGCAAAAGAGATTGGTCATATTAGGAGGTGGAGAGAGTGGTACAGGTACCGCCTTATTGGCGCAACATCATGGCTATGATGTTTTTCTTTCTGATAGAGGACCATTGAAAGAGGTGTATCGTGATGAATTGAATGCCCATCAGATAGCATTTGAAGAAGGAGGACATACCGAAGAAAAAATTTTAAATGCAGACGTGGTCGTCAAAAGTCCAGGTATCCCAGATACCGCTCCTTTGGTGGTTGCATTAAAGAACAACCAAATACCGGTGATCTCTGAATTGGAATTTGGATTTCCATACCTCTCCGCCAAAACAATCTGCATTACGGGTTCTAATGGTAAAACCACTACTACCCTTTTGACCCATCATATCTTATTGAATGCGGGCGTAAAGGTGGGTTTGGCGGGCAATGTGGGCAAAAGTTTTGCCAGACAATTGATTGGAGCTCAGCCCGATTGGTTTGTCATCGAGTTGAGCAGTTTTCAACTAGACGGAATGTTTGATTTCAAGGCAGACATCGCGATTCTTACCAACATTACGCCAGATCATTTGGATAGATATAATTATCAAATGGAAAATTATGTGGCATCCAAGTTCAGGGTAGTACAAAATCAAACATCAGCAGAATACTTCGTTTATAACGCACAGGATCCAGAGACTTTGAAGTACATGGCTGCGCATGCTATCAGCGCAACTAAGATTCCTTTTACCCTCGAGGATATCCCCGTAGGGAAGGAAATAGAAGGCGCTTTTTTACAATCAGAAAACATCAATATCAACATCAATAAAAACCCTTTCATTATGAAAATGACAACACTTGCTTTAAAAGGAAAGCACAATTTGAACAACAGCATGGCTGCAGGAGTAGCCGCACGTCTTTTGGATTTGATAAAAGAAGTAGTGCGTGAGAGTTTAGAGAATTTTGAAAATGTAGAACATCGTTTGGAATTTGTTTCCAAAGTGAATGGAGTAACCTTCATCAATGACAGCAAGGCCACTAATGTGAATTCAGCTTGGTATGCGTTGGAGAGCATCAATACGCCTATCGTTTGGGTAGCAGGTGGACAGGATAAGGGCAATGATTACAATGAGTTGTTACCACTGGTTTCCAAAAGAGTAAAAGCCATCGTATGTCTTACAAAGGATAGCGCCAAAATCAGAAAAGCATTTGAAAAAGTAGTGGATACCATCATCGACTCTACCTCTGCGGAGCACACCGTGCGCGTGGCGTATGAATTGTCAAAAGAAGGGGATACCGTTTTGCTTTCTCCTGCTTGCGCCAGCTTTGATTTGTTTGAGAACTATGAAGATCGTGGTCGTCAGTTTAAAAAGGCGGTAAGAAGCTTGTAAACTATTTATTTTGTTTCAATATCTAAAAGGAGATAAGGTAATATGGATGGTCGCGTTTTTATTATGCGGCATTTCCATATTGGCGGTGTACAGCGCGGGTTCGACACTGGGCAAGACCGCCGAGGGAGCATTTTCTGTGCTCACTCGTCATATCTCTATGATCATTGCAGGTTTGGGAGTGATGCTCTTGGTGCATCGATTTGACTTTCGTTATTTCTCCCGGTTCTCGCAATTGTTCATTTGGATCAGCATCATTTTATTAGCCGTAACGCTATTGTATGGAGCCAATATCAATAACGCAGATCGTTGGTTGAAGATTCCTGGTTTGGGTTTGTCATTCCAAACGAGTGATTTAGCCAAGGTGGTATTGTTGGTGTACATCGCGCGGATGTTGACGTTGAGACGGGATGAATTGGGCGATTTTAAGAGGGGTTTTATTCCCATTGTAGGTCCCATTGGATTGGTATGTGGATTGATTTTTCCTGCCAATTTCTCAACGTGTGCGATGTTAGGCTTGGTGTCATTTGCGGTGTTAGTAGTGGGAGGTTATCCATTCAAATACCTGGCCTTGATGGTGGGTATTGTGGTGGTATTGTTGGGGATGGTGATTGCCATTGGTGAGTTTGGTCCAAAAGGAGTTTTTGATCGTTATGAAACATGGAAAAATCGTATTTTTAATAAAATGGAAGATCAATCGGAGGGAAATTATCAATCCGATTTGGCTAAATATGCTATTTACTCAGGGGGAGTAATTCCCAAAGGTCCAGGCACGGGATCTTCGAGAAATTTTATGCCCCATCCATATTCGGATATGATATATGCTTTTATCATTGAAGAATGGGGTTTGATTTTGGGAGGCGGAGGATTGGTGTTGTTATATATTACCTTTTATTTCCGTTCAATCAGAGCCGCATTGAATTGTCCTTCTCGATTTGGACAATTGGTAGCATTTGGGTTGGGAACTTTGATCGTGGTGCAAGCCTTGATCAACATGGCGGTGAGTGTCAGTTTGATGCCCACCACGGGACAGCCACTGCCGCTCATTAGTTTGGGAGGAACTTCCACCATTTTTACTTGTCTGTCCATTGCCATTATTATCAGTGTGAGCCGGGGTAAAGGCGATGTAGACGAGGATCATTTTGTAGAAGAGAATGTCATAGAATTAGCGGATCATCCTAAGGGAGTATGACGGCAAAGCGTTGGATCATATCTGGTGGAGGTACGGGTGGACATATCTATCCGGCCATTGCCCTTGCTAAGGCGATTCAAAGGCAAGATGCTCAGGCTCAAATATTATTTGTTGGTGCTGAAGGAAGAATGGAGATGGAGAAGGTGCCTCATGCGGGATATACCATTATTGGATTGCCGATCGCGGGAATTCAAAGAAAATTAGATTGGAGAAATTTTTTGTTGCCTATCAAAGTCATCAAGAGTTTATGGAAGGCAAGACAGGTGGTGAAAGAATTTCAACCGGATGCAGTAGTAGGAGTGGGAGGATATGCGAGCGGTCCGTTGTTGTGTATGGCGAGCCGCAGGGGAATACCCACCTTTTTACAAGAGCAAAATTCGTTTGCAGGGCTCACCAATAAATGGTTGTCTAAAAAAGCAACCAAGATTTTTGTGGCTTATCCTAATATGCATCGATTTTTTCCTTCACAAAAAATTATCATTACCGGCAATCCTATTCGTTTTGAATGGAGCCAAGACCGGTTTTCAAAATCCGATGCGCTATCCCATTTTGGATTGCAAGAGGGAAAGCCCACCTTCTTAATGGTGGGAGGTAGTCTGGGAGCAAGGGCCATGAACCATGTGATGGAATTGCATTTGGAGACATTGCTGGGGAAAGGTTATCAAGTCATTTGGCAGACAGGGAAGAATTATTCTCCTCAGCCGAAGTGGCGGAGTCGTGAGGGTTTGTGGATAGGCGCCTTTATTACCGAGATGCATCAGGCCTATGCCGCCGCGGATGCTATTATCAGCAGAGCAGGAGCGATGTCGATTTCTGAGTTGTCTTTGATCGGTAAGCCTACGGCATTTGTGCCATCCCCCTATGTTTCGGAAGATCATCAAACGCACAATGCGATGGCTTTGGTGAATGATGGTGCAGCGCTTTTGATCAAGGAAAGCGAGCTGGAAAGCAAGTGGGAAGAAACAGTAGATGAATTGTTATCATCGGGCAGTGACAATCAAAAGCGTTGTGAAAAATTACAACTTTGGGCTAGACCTCATGCGGCGGATGAAATCGTATCCATCATGTATAATGACATAAAATGATGAAGCCGATTCATTCTCATACCATCTTTTATTTTTTAGGAATTGGCGGGATTGGTATGTCTGCGTTGGCTCGTTTTTTCCATACCAAGGGTCATCATGTACTGGGGTATGATAAAACACCTACGGCCTTGACACATGAATTAGAGATGGAAGGAATGGAGATTGTGTACGACGATCAATTGCACCATTTACCTTCTTTGATTACGCAGAGCAGTAGAGAAGATATTTGGGTGTGTTATACGCCTGCGATACCAAAGGATAATCAAATCTATCAGTGGTTTTTACGCAATGAAATGGAAATGTTCAAGCGCAGTGAGTTGCTCGGGGCCATTACCCGTCGTTATTACACCATCGCGATAGCAGGCACGCACGGAAAGACAACCACGTCTTCATTGCTCACCCATTTACTGACAGAGGGAGGGTTTCCCGTGAATGCTTTTTTAGGGGGGATTGCCAATAATTTTCAATCCAATTGTGTGATGGCGGATAGCGATTGGGTGGTGGTGGAGGCCGATGAGTTTGACAGAAGTTTTTTGACTTTAAGTCCTAAAATGGCGGCCATCACAGCGGTAGATCCCGACCATTTGGATATCTACGGAACGGAGGAGTCTTTTTATCAGGGATTTCAGCAGTTTGCAGAAAAAATACAATCAGGCGGTGTGTTAATAGCCAAGGAAGGAATTCCTTTGGATTGGAAAAATTTGAATAGCGAGGTGAAAGTTACAACCTATGCGTTACAAAATGCATCGGCCTATGCGGAGAATGTGCATGTGCAGAATGGTACATATGTATTTGATTATGTAAGTGAAGGAGTCATCATCCGGGAAATTGTATGTGGATTGCCGGGTATTCATAATGTGGAGAATGCTATTGCGGCCATTACCTTGGCCTTGCAGTGTGGTGTAAATCCGGAATCCTTGTGTCAAGCCATGGCCAGTTTCAAAGGAGTGAGGAGAAGGTTTGATCGGGTGTTAAGTAATGATGAGGTTGTTGTTATTGATGACTATGCTCATCATCCTACCGAAATTCAGGCGGCCGTACAATCGGTAAGAGAGCTTTATCCTGGGAAAAATGTGATAGGTATTTTTCAGCCACATCTTTTCAGCAGAACCCGTGATTTTGGCGAAGGATTTGCCCATGCATTATCGCAGTTGGATGAGGTGATTTTACTTCCCATTTACCCAGCCCGAGAGTTACCTATCGAAGGAATTGATTCACAATGGCTACTTGATAAAATTTCAAATCCGTCCAAAAAGCTATTGAATAAAAGTGAATTATTGGAAATTGAAATTGGTGTGGATTGGCAAGTGGTGATTTTCCTCGGTGCAGGAGATATTGACCAGTTGGTAGTTCCCTTGACCAAAAGAATAAATGAGTGCAGAGCATAACCATAGCAGCAAGTTCTCTTGGAAGAAGTTGGGCATAGTCCTCACTTACTTGTTCTTTATAGGTACCACGATAACGCTCTTGGCCTTCTCTAGTGGCCATCAGAGTCAATTGAAATGCTGGAAGATGGAGGTGATGATTGAAGGATCGGAAGAGGGCAAGGGTTTGATGACAGAAGAAGAGGTGATGCAAATTTGCAATTCAGCCAATAAGGGAGTGCTCGGGAAAACTGCGGAACAAATAGATATTCCCAATTTGCGAAGAAATTTATTGATCAATCCGTATATTCAGCAAGCACAAGTATATCAGAAATTGGATGGAAGATGTAAGATATATATCAAAACCAGAAAACCGATTGCGCGGGTATTGGATTCGGCAGGAACTTCCTCATATATCGATGAAAGTGGATTTGTGATGCCATTGAAGGATGGTTTTTCAGCGGATGTTCCCTTTTTTGTTGGAGCTTTTCGCGCTCCAATGTTGACCCAGAGTATTACTGAAGATGGTAAAGCAAGTGAACAGCAAAAGGAAATTTTAGAATTTTCTCAGGTGATTGCGGAGAATGATACTTGGAATGCCCAGGTGGATCATTTTTATTGGAATGCCAAGCATGCTTGGGTGATGATTCCCAGAGTGGGTAGAAATATTATTCGTTTCGAGAATCCAAAATTTTTCAAGAAAAAGATGGAGAATCTTTTTGTCTTTTATAGCAAAGCCATGCCTCATGTAGATTTGGATAGCTATGATACTTTGGATACTCGTTTTATCAATCAAATCGTTGGAATCAAAAAAAATATTACCTTATGAAGAATGAAATCATCGTCGGTTTAGACATTGGAACCACCAAAATTGCTTGCATCGTAGGCAAGTATGACGAGCATGGTAAATTAGAGATTTTAGGTATTGGAAAATCTGAGAGTGTGGGGGTTCAGCGTGGCGTGGTGGTGAATATTTTGGATACCGTAAATTCCATCAAGAAAGCAGTGGCTTTGGCTTCAGAGAAAAGCAATGTGGATATCAAAATTGTCAATGTGGGGATTGCTGGACAACACATCAGGAGCACCCAGCATCAAGCAACTAGAACTCGGAGCAATGCTGAGGATGAGATTTCTCAATTGGATATTGATATTATGACCCAAGATATCAAGCGTATTCCGGTGGCGCCAGGTGAGGATATTATCCACGCATTGCCACAGGATTTTGTGGTGGATCAAGAGACGGGTGTAAAGGATCCCATTGGAATGGCAGGTATTAGGATGAAGGCCAATTACCATGTCATCACGGGACAGATTTCTCAAATCAATAATATCTTCCGTTGTGTGCGCAAGGCAGGGTTGGAAGTAGCCAAATTGACCTTAGAGCCGTTGGCGAGTTCGGCCTCCGTCCTGAGTGATGAGGAAAGAGAGGCAGGGGTGGCTTTGGTGGATATAGGGGGAGGTACTACAGATATCGCCATTTTTCATGATGGCATCATCCGCCATACCGCGGTGATTCCTTTTGGAGGAAATATCATCACGGAAGATATCCGCACGGGATGCTCCATTTTAGCGAAATATGCCGAAACCTTGAAAGTCAATCATGGTTATGCTTTAGCTCAGGCAGTGACGCAAAATTCTGTGATTGCCATCCCAGGATTGGCGGGACAGCCGAGAAGAGAAATATCAACCATGCGTTTAACCCAGATTATTCAAGCTAGAATGGAGGAGATCTTGGAGTATGTGCAAAGTGAGATCGTTTCATCTGGATTGCATAAATCCTTGATTGGCGGAATTGTCATGACAGGAGGCGGTGCGCAATTGAGACACATGAAGCAATTTGTGGAGTATCATACCGGTATGCACTGCAGAATAGGTTCGCCCAATTATCATGTTTCCTCTTCAAAGGATGAGACGAAATTGACTCCGATATTGTCCACTGGGGTAGGGTTGCTAATGACCTATGAAAACAAGGAGGAGCATGTTAATTCATACCAAATTCCTGTGGTGGAACCCTCAGTGGAGTTAGAAGACAAGCCGGAGGTGGTAATTCCTATAGTAGAGGATATTAAGGAAGAGCTCAAGCAAGAAGTAGCCGTGGAAGAAAATGAGAAAAAGAAAAAGAAAGGAACGTCGATATTGGATTCATTGGATTGGCTGAGAAGGAAGTTTGAAGATCAGTTCAAGGAAAATTTGGACTAGGTAGTTTTTTTTTGGTTGGTTTATCAAAGGGGCTGCGTTTTGCAGCCTTTTTTGTGCAGTGATGGAACTTGAATTGTTGATAAATCCATTTTCAGTTTTATCAGGACTTCATTTTAGATTTATCTTTGCTTAAATTTCAAATAACATGGATATTTTCGAGCGAATAAAGCATAATAGAGGACCCATTGGTCAACATTCAAAGGAGTCACACGGTTATTTTTCATTTCCAAAATTGGAAGGTGAGTTAGGCGCGCATATGACTTTCAGAAATAAGCCAGTTTTGGTTTGGAGCTTGAATAACTATTTAGGTTTGGCTAACGACCCAGAAATTCGCAAGGCCGATGCCGACGCGGCGGCTCAATGGGGAATGGCCTATCCTATGGGAGCTCGTATGATGAGCGGACAGACAAAATATCATGAACAATTGGAGCAAGAATTAGCTGCATTTATGCAAAAGGAGGATGCCTTTCTATTGAATTTTGGCTATCAAGGTTGCATGTCTGCAATTGAGGCATTGGTGGGTAGGAATGATGTGATCGTTTATGATAGTGAAAGTCACGCTTGCATGATTGATGGAGTGAGGTTGCATCAAGGGCGTCGCTTTGTCTTTCAACACAACGACATGGAGAGTTTTGAAAAGATGCTCAAGTTAGCCAAGAAATTAACGGATAAAACGGGTGGTGGAATCTTAGTGCTCACAGAGGGTGTATTTGGAATGGCCGGCGATCAAGGAAAGTTGAAAGAAATAGTAGCATATAAGCAAGAATATGGATTCCGCCTTCTAGTTGATGATGCGCATGGATTCGGTTCCATTGGTGAGATGGGAAGAGGTACTGGAGATTTTCAAGGAGTTCAAAAAGATATTGATGTGTATTTTGGAACATTTGCGAAAGCGATGGCTACCGTCGGTGCCTTTGTGGCGAGCGAGTCTCACGTCATTGAGTTTTTGCGCTATAATATGCGTTCTCAAACTTTTGCTAAGTCATTGCCCATGCCCATTGTGATTGGTGCATTGAAAAGGCTTGAGATGATCAGAACCAAGCCAGCGCTACAAGAGAATTTGTGGAACATCGCGCGCGCTTTACAAAACGGGTTGAAAGAAGCGGGATTTGATATTGGAAAGACGAATTCGGTGGTTACTCCAGTTTTTATGAAAGGTACTTTAGGTGAGGCCACAAATGTTACGCTGGCGCTTCGTGAGGTGTATGGAATCTTCTGTTCCATTGTCGTTTATCCGGTGGTGCCTAAGGATGTAATCTTATTGAGATTAATTCCAACTACGGTTCATACTCTGGAGGACGTAAGGTATACCATTGAATCATTCAGCAAAGTGAGAGAGAAATTGGAAGCGGGAGAATTTGCGGGTGAGCGCATCGCTTCTTGGGCGTAACATACAGGATAATTAAAAATTCAATTAGAAAAGGATCCTTGAGGTCCTTTTTTTATTATCATTGTAAAAATTAAAAAATATGAGAAAAATCAATTTTCCGCTTTGGTTCATTACCTGCAGTAGTGTGTTTTTTATATATGGTGTCTTGAGTTCTGATGGTAAGGCCGGCAAAACGGGGGCTCCGGGTGAAAATACTTGTGTTCAATGCCACTCGGGTAGTGCTGTCAATAGTGGCTCAGGGAGCATCAGTATCAATACTGCATCCATCATAAACGGGGAGTATGAGATGGGTCAAACCTATGATTTATCGGTTGTTGTGGAGCAAACGGGTGTGTCTTTGTTTGGTTTCAGTATCGTGGCATTGGATGCCAATGGAAATAGCGTCGGTACATGGATTGCCGGGACTGATAATCATTTAGATGCGGCTACCATATCGGGTGTAACAAGACAATATTTAACCCATGATTTCAACGGTGGCGCCACTGCTGACAGCCATACCTTCAGTTTTCAATGGACTGCACCTACTGAAGATTTTGGAGCTATTACTTTTTATGCGTCAGGTAACGCGGCCAATGGCAATGAGGCCTCTTCAGGAGATAAAGTCTATACCACCTCTGCTCAGATTCAAGCTGTACAACCCATAGGAATTGAGGAGAGTAAAGAGTCAATGTTACTTTGGAATCCAAGTAGCATGGAGTTAAGTATAAATGGAAATGTGATTGAAAATTGTCAATGGGAAATTTTTGATGTTAATGGAAGATTGGTGTTGTCTAAAAAGGGGCAGACTAATCAAACTATTAAGGTAAGTGACATGCAAAAAGGTATTTACATGGTGCATTGTGTTTATGGAAATAAGACTGAAATCAAGAAAATAACTATTTAACAGATAAATTAGTGTTATCACCAAAGGCGCAAGATATTTGCGCCTTTATTGTTAGATGGAAATAACACAAGAAAATATTTGGCCAAGGTACTTTTTGAAGTTGTCCTATAACGGTGGTGAATTCCACGGATGGCAGAGACAGCCCAATGCTATCAGTGTCCAGTCTGTTTTGGAAGAAGCTTTGTGCAAAATATTGCGTCAAGAGAAAGTGATAACAGTGGGATGTGGTAGAACGGATACTGGGGTTCATGCCACTGTCTTTTATGCACATTTCAATGCCAAAAGTGAGATTGAAAACACCGAAGATGTTATTTTTAGATTGAATCAAGTATTGCCTCAAGCTATTGCCATACAAGATGTGTTTAGAGTGGAAGATAAATGTCATAGCCGATTTGATGCCAGAGAGCGATCTTACCAATATTTTATTCATCAGAAGAAAGATCCTTTTTTTTATGGAAGATCTATGTTCTATCCCCATTCTCTTGATTTCGCTTCGATGAACCAAGCCGCCGCTGTATTGGTGCGAAAAGCTGATTTTTCGAGTTTTTGTAAAACAGGAGGTGGACAAAAAACCAATATTTGTGATGTTAGAAAAGCGCAATGGACAGTGAACGAATGGGGTCAATGGGTGTTTAGCATAACAGCGGATCGGTTTTTAAGGAATATGGTGAGAGCGGTGGTAGGTACGCTAATGGAGGTAGGTAGAGGAAAATTGGCTATTGAAGAAATGGAAAACATTTTGGAACTTCAACAACGAGGAGCGGCGGGTGAAAGTGTATATGCATGTGGTTTGTATTTAACGGATGTTCAATATCCATACATAAAGGAAGGTAAGTATGTCGGCAGCAGGGAAGGCATTTGATAGCAAAATATTTTGGCGCTTGTATCAGCGCAGTTCTCCATACAGGGGTCAGTTTTATTTTACCTTTTTTTGGGTGTTGGTTTTAGCATTTTTATCTATTGTACGCCCTGCTCAAATGCGAGTGATCATTGATGAGGCATTGCCAAGCGGAGATATGGACGCAGTCTTTTTCTGGTCGGCGGCCTTTGTCGGAATGTTGATTATAGAAAGTGCCATTCAGTATTTTCAAACTTATCAAGCCAATAAGATGGCTCAGTCTATCACGCTGGATATGCGTGCCGATTTGTTTAGGCATAGCCTTGGATTTCGATTAGGATTTTTCGATAAAACGCCAGTAGGCCAAATGGTGACACGCCATATTTCGGACATCGATGGCATTGCGGAGGTTTTTTCTGTTGGTTTGCTGGATATATTCAGGGATATCCTGAAATTGGTGGTCATCATTTTTGCTATGATTTGGGTGGATTGGAAGATGACCCTCATTGTGGTGTTGCCCATTCCCATTCTTTTGTATGCTACTCGCATTTTTCAGCAGGCGGTAAAGAATTCTTTCAATGACGTGCGCAACGAGGTGGCGCGCATCAATGTATTCATTCAAGAGCATGTAACGGGCATGGGGATTATTCAAATTTTTGGTCAAGAGCAGCGGGAAGAGAAGAAATTTCATGAAATCAACGCAACTCACAGAGATGCGCATATCCGCGGTATTTGGGCGTATTCGATTTTTTTTCCTGTGGTCGAAATCTTATCTGCGATGTCAGTGAGTTTGATGTTATGGTGGGCATTGAGAGGTACCTTTGACGCTACAGCTTCCCCGGGAGTGTTATTACAATTCTCCACTTTTATCTCGATGATGTATCGACCCATCCGACAAATGGCGGATAATTTCAATGTATTGCAAATGGGGATGATCAACGCCGATCGCGTTTTTCAAATGATGGATAAAGATGAATCACAAGCTGAAGATGCTAACGCTCCCTCTCCGTTACAAGGAGAAGTTCGTTTTTCAGAGGTTGATTTTTATTACAACCCAGATCAGCCAATATTAGAGAAATTCTCTCTCGATATTCCTTTTGGGAAAATGGTGGCTTTGGTAGGTCACACCGGAAGTGGGAAATCTACGGTGGTTCAATTACTGAACCGATTATACGAGCCTCAAGGTGGAATCATTACTTGGGGAGGGAGGGATGTGCGACATTTTTCTTTGGATGATTTGCGAAATAAAATCGCAGTGGTTCCTCAAGATGTTTTTTTATTCAGTGATTCCATTTTCAATAACCTCACGTTGAATGATGCGAGCATCACAAAAGAGCAGGTTATTTCGGCTTGCAAGAAGGTAGGAATTCATGATTTTATTGAGCGATTGCCGGGAGGATACGGGTTTAATGTCAGGGAGAGAGGGATTGTGTTGAGTGTAGGACAAAGACAATTGATGGCCTTTGTTCGTGCGTATTTGAAAAATCCAGAGATTTTAATTTTAGACGAGGCCACTTCGAGTGTAGATAGTGAATCAGAGCAGCAGATTCAACGCGCTACTGAGGTGATAACGGAAGGTAGAACTTCTATCGTCATTGCCCATCGTTTGTCTACGATACAAAAGGCGGATAAAATCGTGGTAATGGAGAAGGGAAGGAAAATGGAAGAAGGAAATCATGATGCATTGATTCAACTCAACGGAATGTATGCTAAGTTATATCAACGACAATTTTTAAGCTATGAGTCCTGAAGAAAAGGCCAAGGCCATTGTGGATCTGATGTACAACCAAGATCCGTATTCGCAATGGTTGGGTATTGAGCGCGTTTTGGATGCGCCTGGAAAGAGTATTTTAAAAATGAGGGTAAGGGCTGAGATGTTGAACGGTTTTAGCATTGCTCATGGAGGTATCACCTTTTCCCTGGCAGATAGCGCCTTGGCCTTTGCCTCTAATGCCCATGGCGTGCAATGTGTGAGCGTAGAGACCAGTATCTCGCATGTGAAAAAAGTATGGGAAGGGGATGTATTAACTACTGAAGTAGAGGAGAAGTCTATAACCAGCAGAATGGCGGTATATCATATCACTATTTTTAATCAAAAAGAGGAAGCTGTTGCTTTTTTTAAGGGCACCGTTTTCCGAACAGGGAAAGACTGGGAAGTGATCAGTGAGAACGGGAATCTAACATGATCGTAACGGGGCCATCATTGATCAGTTCTACTTGCATATCGGCTCCAAATTCTCCGGTCGCGATTCGATCAGGAAAGATTTTTTTCGCCATCTGAATCCATTCGATATACATGGATTTTGCTTGGTTAAAAGGAGCGCTTTCGATGAAACTTGGACGATTGCCCTTTCGGGTGTCTGCATATAAGGTGAATTGGCTGACGATTAATATTTCTCCTTGAATATCCGAGATAGACAAATTCATTTTTCCGTTATGATCCGAAAAAATTCTAAGGTTTTGAATTTTCTGCAGCAAGTATTCTCCATCGCTCTCTTGATCATCTTGATGAAATCCTATGAGAATCAATAATCCTTTTTGAATTTCTCCAATGGTTATTTGGTCCACTTGGACTTTGGCTTTTGTTACTCGTTGAATCAGCGCGCGCATACGGAAAGTTTTTAGGTTGCAGAATAGACTTTGCAAATGTGAAGTATTTTAGCGAAAGATGAAAGTGCGAAATCAAAACATAGATGCAATCAAGGGTATTCTTATTCTTCTTGTAGTGATAGGGCATTTTATGTTAGGGGGACTTCAATCCTCATTCTTGAAATATTTCATTTATTGTTTTCATATGCCTGTTTTCATTTTTGTATCAGGTTATTTGTTACCCTATCCAAAATGGAAGCAAACTTCAATGATACAGATAGTTGGGTCTTATCGATACAGGCTGATATTTCCATGGATGATAGCGGTTGCGATATTTTGCTTTCTCAATATCGGTATACATCATGCTCAAGAAAATCCGCTTTGGATTTTACTTCGTCACTATGTAAAACCTTTTTTCCATTTATGGTATATTCCTTCCTTTTTACTCTTTGTGCTATTGAGTAGAGCGTTCATTCTTAAGGTGAATCGACACCTTGGATTGGCAATCGCTATTTTGGTTTCTTGTTCTTTTTACGCAATCAATGAAAATGGGATATGGGAAAATGGAACGGGAGTATTTTCCACTCTGTTCACTACATTTCGAATGCAGTATTGGATGTTCTTTGTATTCGGTGGATATTGTAAAGGTGTTAGCATCAAATGGCCTCCCTATGTTTGGTATGCGATTTTTATATTGTATGTTTCGGTTGTGATTTTTCATTGGTGCAATCCCTCTTTGGTGGGGAAAGTGCTGATTTTTGTTCCTTTGAACGGTTGGATGATGATGGTAATTCCGCAGTTATGGGAACATCAACAATTCTCTCCTCCGCGATGGTTGGTATGGTGTGGTGAGCAAACAATGGGCATTTATTTATGGCACATGATTCCTATATTATTGATCAAGCACAATGCTGCATTATTT
>Ga0315905_10001931_pt1 | contig 21976 bp, 15 predicted proteins | sample LakEriMetagenome_5_FD_203522 | JGI IMG/M metagenome (GOLD analysis project Ga0315905, IMG submission 203522) | Freshwater fungal communities from buoy surface, Lake Erie, Ohio, United States - Buoy 4 MA121 | ecosystem: Environmental > Aquatic > Freshwater > Lake | place: USA: Lake Erie, Ohio...
CCCTCCTACGAATCTTTAATTGAAAATCTAAACGAAATTCAAACAGCGCTAAAAAACATCAATTGGGAATATGAATTAAGTTTCTGACCTTTAAGAGTATTATGTAAATAGTCATGTAATCAGAAAAAGGAATTTGTTTCATTTCAAACATTTCAAAATAATTCATTTTTACTATCTTTTGTTTGATATCAAATTTTTGCCTCTGCTTTTTCTGTTCTAACACGTTTTTCTCCTTCAAGGCATCAATCATTAAACATGAAATTACTTGTTCAGCAATAATCTTCTCAATAAAAAAAACACAATCCAATCTTATTGGTCACACCTCAAAATAAATTCAATTGAAAACAGTTTCTTAAGAATAAAATTATATATTTATACCATCATCCAGACGACAGAAAATGTCACCAACCGAGCATAGCAAGCCACGGTGGTAAAAACGATGAGGACTAACAGTCAAAAGAAATGTTATTCTCGCCATGGCACAAAATGTTGATACGGATGTGTTAACCAAACACATTGAATCGCATGTCTAAAAAAAACAATTCAGTTCAACCCAAGCGAACACCGCTCATTGATCATCTTGAAAAATTGGGGCTCGAACCCATGCCAGCTTCAATCGATGAACACATTTGGATTTCATTCTGCATCTTTTCCAAAGAAAAACATTTCATGTTCATTGACGCACAGGCCAACAGCTACTCCTGCTCTCATTGCAAAAGCAGACACGCCTAAAAACAAACTTTTTGTATTCTTAGTCGATTCGCAATGCATTGCGAAAAAAAATGTTCTTTAAAATTGAAAATATATAAATGGCTCAACATTGCTCGACTGGAATTGTAACATGACCTGAACAAGTATCACAAAAAAAAGAGCCAGTACAATATAATCTTGACGAATAAACCAAGCTCGTAAGTCCATCTTCCATTCCGATTTCAATAACGTAAGTGAAAAACCCAGAACCAAGAAAAGCATTAAATACGGATTGTTATACACCAACCCAATAAAGGTTTTCAAACTAAACCCCTGCATTAAACTGCTATATATCAAAAACGTTTCTTCCAACGATTCGGCCCTGAAAGGCACCCACAACAACCCCACCGCAACAAAGGTCAAAAACCATCCTCCAAATCTCAACAACCGCTCAGGAATGAATTTAAATGGCAAGGAACTCTTAAATACCAACTTATGCAAAATCAATAGCAACCCATGTCCTGCTCCCCAAAAAATAAATTTCCAACTGGCACCATGCCAAAACCCTCCTATTAACATGGTTAACAATAAAAAGAACAACTGTAAATTAAAACCCCGCCTGTTTCCGCCAAGCGGTATGTAAATGTAGTCGCGCAACCAAGATGATAATGAGATGTGCCAACGACGCCAAAAATGGGTAATGTTTAATGACTTATAAGGCGAATCAAAATTGGTACACAACTTATACCCCAACAACAACGCTATTCCAATGGCCATATCTGTATAGCCACTAAAATCACAAAAGATTTGAAGCATATAGCTCAACACACCTACCAACTGCTCTGTTGGCGAATAAACTGCCGGATCATCAAATATTAAATCGCTGTATTGAGCTACAAAATCACCCAATATGGCCTTTTTAATAAATCCCTTGAAAATTAAAAAAATTGCCACCTTAACCTCTTGCGCTGTAATTCGAACATACTTTTTAATTTGAGGTAAAAAATCACTCGCACGAACAATGGGCCCCGCAACCAAGTGCGGGAAAAATGTCATGTACAAAACGTAATTACGCATGCTTGGCAAAGCAATTCTTCTCATGTAAATATCTACCACAAAACTGATGCTCTGAAACGTGTAAAACGAAATTCCAATGGGAAGTATAACCACAGACAAAGTATACATACTCCCCGTTAACTCATTGTAATTTTCAATGAAGAAATTCTTGTACTTGAAATAAATAAGAAACGAAAGACTAAATAAGATGGAGCCTATAACTTGCACCAAACGCCACTTCCAATCACTTGTTCTCGTGAGTATATAAGCAAATAAATAATCTGCTCCAATGGTTGATAACAGCAACAACAGAAAATAACCACTTGCCTTGTAATAAAAATAAAAGCCAAAGAGTATAAGCACATAGTTGCGGTATGTTTCATTGCGCTGAACAAAGGCATATACAATTAAAAACAATGAGAAAATAAATAGGAAAAATCCGGTGTGAAAAAGTAAGGGCACCTCTTCATTATAATGAAACAACTCTGAAAACCAAGTCCAATTCAATTCAATCATCTGTTCAATAAAATAAATGGTGAATTCTGACACTTCGGTTCGCGCTCGCCGCGCTTATCTATCTGAAGTATTCCTTTCAATGTCATGTCCTTCGCAACCTCTTCAACCCAAATCCATGCGGCGTCTTTTGATGGATGCCGACCATCTTCAGACCGCTCTAAAGGTAACTTCGATGAATCGAAAAAACGATTTCCATTTAATTCAGACATCACCGCAATTACCCCCTTATCTGCCTTCCATGCCGCTGGTCCTATCCAATAATGCTTCAATTGGAACGAATTCAATTTACCCAAAATTGAATTGATGTATTCCCTGCGCTTGGGAATATCATTCACAAATAATTCATTCAATCCCAAGGCTAAAATCACAAAGGATGGATTGTATTTCTTTATGAAAAAATCTAAAGAATCTGAAGTTCCCCACTCTTTTGTAGTAGACCCGTACCATACAACTGACGCAATTAAATGCATGTTGTTCCAATGACAGAAATTATAAATGGGTAATCGCAAACCCTCCAATTGAGAATCTCCAATGAGCAAAACTCTGCTGCCAAGAACCGAGTCTGAAACAGCCGTTGACTGATCTTGAAGTTCATCTTCATCCATTTCAATAATCATTGAGTCAGCCACATTCCCAACCAATGAATCTCCAATATGCCATGCAATCACCTTTTCCTGCATGGCAGGAACAAGTTCAACTTGAATGGGTTCTTCCTTTTGTGACAATAAAAAAAACAACATGCAAAACATCAAAAGGGCACAGCCCAATTGCAACGTTATCTTTTGAGATTTATTCCATTTCATTCGCGCCCCAATTTACATTCAATCACACGCTTTTTTTCATTGCTGATTCTCGTATATCACTTCAAACACCGTAGCCGTATTTCCTGTACCTGGTGCAGTTGTCTTTCCCTGACTGGTAATTACTAGCTGTTTTCCATCGGGCGATAATGACATGCCCACTGGAAAAGCCGCTGCATCTATTTCAAATACTTTCTTCATGGTCTCTGCATCAACCACAGCCACTTTACACCCGTTGTTAATGCATGCAAAAATATATTTTCCATCATCTGTTACATCTATGGTTCTTGCTCCTGAACCAACGTTCACAGTTCTCCAATTTTTAAAAACGGAAATCTTCGATTCGTTGAACTCACCACTCAAAATACTATCTAAACTTGCTCTTTGCACCATTCCAAATTTATTTGAACTTAAAAACACGTCTCCGTTATTGATGACCAAATGCCTCAAATTCGTGTAACTCCCTGTAATGGTTCCTATATGCTCACCTCTTTCAACGTCGATTACAGCAATACCATTACCACCCATCTTTGCGATTAAAATCTTCTTATGATCAGGCGTAAAAACAGTACCTCTCAAGCAATTTCCGCAAGCCGCATCCCGATCTTCACTTTCCATTGAACTCATGTTTAAACGATAATCAACCACAACTAGGGAAGTGTATTTGAAGTCCATTGGATTCTCACTCGAAATATCAATTAAGCCCACCGTGTTATCACCCCAATGGGTAATGGCAATGCATTTATTATCGCCTGAACATGCAATCATTTTAGGCAAAGGTCCAGATGGCATCACGCGAACAATTTCATCTGTTTTCGTGTCAATAATAGCAACTGCAGAGGGAGATACCGCCTTGGGGTCCCAATCTCGACGATAATAAGTCACCCATAAATATTTTCCCCCGTGAGAAAGACAACTTTCAACTGGCTTACCCTTGAAATGGTTGTAATGATTTCTCTCCTGTCTAAATGTATAATCAAAGACAGTACTTTCTCCATTCTTAAACAAATGACCATTCGTTTCATTAAAGTCATGGTAAATTTCCTTCAGCTTATTTAAGGTCTTGGAATCAAAAACCACAGTTGTATGTCCCTCAAGAGAGTGAATATAAAATTTAGAACCATCTTTTGAATAAATCACTGATTTCGGTGAATTAATTGCCCGTTCGTAAACCGTAAGTTCATTTGAAACAAATGCATTCTTACTTTGAATAACTCGTACCAGTTTCAATTCCTTAAAAACACCATTTGATTTATAAACCGGTTCTGAAACAGAATCTTTTGGCGCCTGCTCTGTGCGGTGTTCAGCCTGTGGCTGATTTCCTTCTGCACAGGCAGAAAACAGTGTGGCATGAAAAAAACTGAAGATGAAGGAGAAGTAAAAATATTTTTTGTGCATGTTTGAAATTGAATTTCGTGAATGAACCTTTTAAAATAAATAATCTATTTTGAATTAAAAAAATGAGCTGTACGAATCTACAATGGAATTCAGAATTGTTGTACCTTGTTGTACCTGCCTTATCTGCAAAAGCAGACACGCCTAAAAACAAACTTTTTATTCTCAGTCAGTTAGTACTACCTTTGCACGCTTTCATTCCAAGCTATGCAACTTCGCGTTAGCACATCAAAATGAAACGGTTATTGAATTCATGTCTTTTGAAAAGTTAAACATCGCTGAGCCCATTCTCAAAGCGCTCAGTCAAGAAGGTTACACTTCACCCACCCCCATTCAAGAACAAGCCATTCCCATCTTACTTGAAGGGCATGATTTACTTGGATGCGCGCAAACTGGAACCGGAAAAACAGCCGCATTCGCTATTCCTATTTTACAATTACTTTCTGAAAACTCGAAATCAACACCGGGAAGAAAACCCATTCGAGCTCTCATTGTTACCCCAACGCGCGAGCTTGCCATTCAAATTGGAGAAAGTTTCAGCAGCTACGGCAGGCACCTCAACCTCAAACACACCGTTATATTTGGTGGTGTAAATCAATCGTCGCAAGTGCGGGCCATTCAAGGCGGAGTTGATATTCTCATTTGCACTCCTGGAAGACTTCTTGATTTGGTTCAACAGAAATTCATACAGCTCGCTAACATCAACATGTTTGTGTTAGATGAAGCAGACCGCATGCTTGACATGGGATTCGTGCATGATGTAAAACGCATTCTTCAACTTATTCCGAAAAAAAGACAATCGCTTTTCTTTTCGGCAACCATGCCCAAAGCCATTCAAGAACTTGCAAATTCAATTTTAACTACCCCGAAAAAAGTAGAGGTGACTCCTGTTTCATCTACGGCAGAAAAAATTGAGCAGGCCTTGTACTTCGTGAATCAAGAAGATAAAAAAGATTTGCTTATTCATGTGCTGAAAGACAAGTCCATTCGGGCCGCTTTGGTTTTCACACGAACAAAACACGGCGCAGATAAGGTTGTAAAACTGCTTGCAAAAAACAGTATTAAGGCTGAAGCTATTCACGGCAATAAATCTCAAAATCACAGACAGCGCGCTTTGTCAAACTTCAAAGGAGGACATACGCGGGTACTCGTAGCTACAGACATTGCTGCTAGAGGAATTGACATTGATGAACTCGCTTTTGTTGTGAATTATGAAATCCCAAATATTCCAGAAACATATGTTCATCGAATAGGCAGAACCGGTCGTGCCGGAGCCGAAGGAAAAGCAGTTTCTTTCTGCGATGCGGAAGAACTGGAGTACATTCGCGACATTCAAAAACTCATTGGATTGGAAATTCCTGTTATCACAGACCATCCGTATCCTGCGAATTACAAACCGCTTCCAACTGCACCAAAAAAGAATACAAGTCATAAACCTTTCTCTAGATCGGGCGGAGGAAAAAATCACCGTGGAGGAAAACCACGTTTCGGAAAAGGCAATAGCAGTTCAAAACCTTCGAATAGACAGAATTAAAGTCGGACCATCCAAACGTATTTGCGCATAGCCTTCCACCAGGAATATTCAACCAATTCCAATGTGGTGCATGCCAACGCTTGACTCAAATGATGCAATACTTCATTCAAGGTAATGGTCTGCTCATGCATGAGCGAAAATCTATTTTCGTTTTGAATCAAGAATTCTGCAGCTTGCGTGGGCAATTCCAACTTCTCATAACCGCGCTTGTGTAGGAATAACATTTCATGTACGTTTCCTTTTTGCTTCAAGACCTTCATCTGCGTTTCATGCATATACAAATGCATTCCCTTCGCCTCAACATCATCTGAAGGAATCCATTTCAAAGATCTTTCAATGAGTGTTCGCGGCACAACCGGATTTGGAATTGGAAAATTGAAAAATTTCTTCAATGAAAAATCAAATCCAACACCATGCATATAGTTGTATAATGCCTTCTTTAATCCGTCTGAATACCGCTCATGATCAGCACCGTTCGGATCTTCATGAAATAAATCATTGTTGGCAAATCCCGCGAACTCTGGGCCCGTTCGAATGACTCCATATTTCTCAGGGTCCTTTCCAACTGGGCTATGCACGGTCATTGCAAACTGATGCCAATGTCCAGACAACAGCAGTTGATTCTCAAAAAGTTGACGCACAACCTCGAGCGAATCAATGGTCTCTTGTGCGGTTTGTGTTGGAAAACCATACATTAAATACGCATGAACCAAAATACCCGAATCGCGAAACGCGGCACAAACCCGTGCTACTTGATCTATGGAAATCCCCTTGTCAATCAGTGCCAAAATTCGCGGACTAGCTACCTCCAATCCGCCCGTAACAGCAATACATCCTGAGGCTGCTAAAAGTTGGCATAAATCAGGTGTAAATGTTTTTTCAAATCGTATGTTTGTCCACCACGAAACTTGCAGTCCTCTTCTCAATATTTCAACGGCCAAGTCTCTCAACGCTGCGGGCGGCGCGGCTTCATCTACAAAATGAAATCCAGTCTCACCTGTTTCCGCAATGAGCTCTTGCATTTGATCAACCAAATGCGCAGCCGATGTTTGGTCATATCTTCCAATATAATCCAGTGTAATGTCACAAAAGCTGCATTTCTTCCAGTAACATCCGTGTGCAACTGTCATCTTATTCCATCTTCCATCATTCCACAAACGGTGCATGGGATTGGGCATATCAATGACAGACAGATAATCATGAAAACGAAGTCCTTCGTATTTCGGAGCTGGCTTTTGGCTGTGTAAAAAATCTCCACCTTCCAACGTATCTACAAATTCTACTTCACCTGCGGGCGTTCGTCTGAACGTTCTTTTCAATTGTGTGTTTTGAATGGGATTTTCTATATGTTTTAACAAAGCCAAAAAAGGACCTTCTCCATCATCAAGCGTGATATAATCTACAAAATCAAAAACCCGAGCATCTGATAATTCACGCAACTCCGTATTGGCGTAACCTCCGCCCATGACCACTTGTGTTTGTGGGAAATGTTTTTTTATCCATTGACCAGCCTTTAATGCGCCATATAAATTACCACCAAAAGGAACAGTGAAACCCACCACTGGTGGCACCTCTTCCGAGAAATATGCAGCCATATTTTTCTCTAGAATTTCATCGAGATAATGGGTTGGTTTTAACAATTCATTCCAAATAGGTGTGAAAGAAACGGCTGTTCTTGCAATACGTTCCGCATATTTCGAAAATCCAAAATGAGGACCTACGGTGGCTTGAATAAGATCTGAAACATCTTCCAAATACATGGTGCATTTGTATCGGGCTTTGTCTTGAACACCAATGTTTCCGAAGAACCATTCCAAGTCTTTCACCTGTTTGAATCGAGCGCCTTCTGGCAAATAGGCCCCACTGGCTATGCGATAGCCTAAAGTATAGTTTTTATTTTGTAGGAAAGAAACAACAGCATCTACGGTTCTTTCGTAAGCCAGTCTGTTCTTCACCATGCTATCTACAGGTTGAGTCAATTTAAAATCGCCTTGTTCAATGGCATCAAATAAAAGCTCAAATCCCTTTTTTGAAAACACGTCCAATACCATGTCCAATCCCAAGTCCTTCTGTCTCGATTGAATTCCCTGTTGATTCAAAAATCCGGTTAAATAAGCCGTAGCCGGATACGGTGTATTCAGTTGGGTTAATGGGGGAATAATGAGCAAGGGTTTCAACACCCTGCAAAGAAACGAAAAGAACTAATAACTCTTTGCTGTTTACAACTTGAAAAGACAGGAAATATCTCTGATAAATCGACCGTTATTTTAGTAACATGAGGAAGTTGTTATTCGGTCTAATTATTTTGTTGCTGACCCCATGCATTCAAGGTCAGAAAAACATTCGTGTTCAATTGTTCGCTCAGAAGAAAATTACACAACTTCAATTTCAATCTGAACAAGTCTGTATGTTCAAATCAGACACCACCACCGTTACCATTGCCGCTAAAGAAATGTGTACGGTAACAAAAACAGACAGTTGTATGAATTGGAAAGCCGGTGGAAAAACCGGTCAGTGCGCTACATTCATCTTGCTGCAACCGGAAGGCAAAGTTTCATTGGGAGTAAACGGTGGAAAGTTGAGCGGTTACATTCATTGGGGATCATTTGAACTTATTGCAGATAAAGGCAGCATGTATGTAGTGAATATTTTGAATTTGGACACGTATGTAGCTGGAGTTGTAGAGGCTGAAGGCGGCGCAAATAAACCCAGTGAATATTACAAGGTTCAAGCGGTATTATGCAGAACATACGCATTAAATAATTTCGATAGACATCCGCATTCCGACTTATGTGACGGAACACATTGTCAAGTCTACCATGGTTTAAATCGGAAAGATCCACGTATTGAAGATGCTGTAAAGCAAACACAAAAACTCGTAGTTATTGATGAAAATGCTCATCTCATTACGGCTTTCTTTCATAGCAATTGTGGTGGACACACCTTGAATTCAGAAATGGTTTGGAAAGCAGCCTTACCGTATTGCAAAGGAAAACCAGATCCGTATTGCATGGGCATGCCCAACAGCAATTGGGAAAAACGTATTCCTATTCAAGATTGGACAAAATATTTAGAAACCAAAAAAGTAAACACAGCAGACACGCTCGGCATCACCTCCTTTTTTCCGGGCAAAAAAGTCATGTATTACCAACACAACAACATTAAAATTCCAACGAAAACAATTCGCACCGACCTTAAATTAAAGTCTGCTTATTTCACCGTTCACCTACAAAACAATGAAGCCGTTTTTATTGGTCAAGGCTTTGGACATGGTGTAGGGCTTTGTCAAGAAGGCGCTATGAATATGGCGAAAAAGGGAAAAACATTTGAAGAAATTCTAAACTTCTATTATACCAATGTTCACTTGGTTCCGTATGACATGGTGTGGTTATTTACCCACGAAGAAGAAGAAGAAAATTAATTTTTAACTTCAACAAAAACGTTCAGTTCTTCCGCCATTTCAATGAAACGAGAGGTGTCTTCTTCATTCACTGAAATTAACATTTCAAAATGCTCGTTTTGATGAATCTCTTTTTTTGTGTAGTTCATTCTATTCAAGCGATTCATAAAAACAGGTTGTTGCTCATATGACAATTGAAAAAACAAAACACATTCTACTTGAATATCTGCAATGTGGCTCTGATCTAAAACCATTTTTGCTGCCGATTTGTATGCGTCAATCAACCCCGGAATTCCCAATTTAGTTCCACCATAGTAACGAACCACAGCCACCAAAACGTTCAATACTTTCTCTGACTTCAATACATTCAATATGGGTTTGCCCGCACTTCCAGCCGGTTCACCATCATCTGAACTTCGTTCTAAACCCGACCTTAAGATATAGGCATAGCAAATATGCGTGGCGTCTGGGAATTTCAACCACAAAGCATCTAACTTCTCTTTCGCCTCCTTTTCTGAAGCAATGGAAAAAGAAAAACCCAAGTGTTTGCTACCAGAGGATTTATACAATGATTCTGCCGCTTGTGTTACAGTGCGCAATGTGGCCATGGTCTAATCAAGCTGACTGTAGGTAGAATTATTTGATTTGAATTCAGGAACCAACTCTTTCATGATGCTCACAAGTAACATATTATCTTGCGCCAGGGCTGCTTGATGCAAATGAATTAATTTCTCATTCAATTCACTCTCATTGATGCTTCTTGGAGAAGCCTTTAATATTTTCGGATGATGTGTTGCTTTGAGGTTTTCTTCTGAAGCTAAGACCTCTTCATACAATTTCTCGCCTGGGCGAAGTCCTGTGAATTCAATTTGAATATCTACGTTGGGTTCAAGTCCACTGAGTAGAATCATTTTTCTTGCTAATTCGGCTATTCGAATTTGTTTTCCCATATCGAAAACAACAATTTCGTTGTTACCATCGCCAGATGCGGCTTCCAATACCAATTGCACCGCCTCGGGAATGGTCATGAAAAAACGTTCTATATCTGGATGAGTCACAGTAACCGGTCCACCCTTTTCAATCTGTTTTCGGAACACTGGAATCACAGATCCATTGCTTCCCAATACATTACCAAAGCGGGTAACAACAGATCGCAATGCAGCGCCTTTTCCTTGAACAATTAATTCGGCAATGCGCTTGCTTGCCCCCATGATGTTGGTTGGATTAACAGCTTTGTCTGTGCTTATCAGCACGAAGTTGCTCACGCTAAATCGTTGAGACAATTCAACCATTAATTTCGTTCCGAACACGTTGGTAAAAACCGCTTCTGCCGGATTCTCTTCCATTAATGGTACATGCTTGTATGCAGCGGCGTGAAAGACTACTTCAGGTTTGAAATGTTCAAAGACACGAACCATGCGTGTTTCATTTCGAATATCACCAATGACTAACTCTAATTTTCCAGACTCAACCTCCATTTCATTCAATCTTCCCAATTGAAACATGGGTGTTTCAGCGGCATCAAGAGCTAGAACTCCTTCCGGATTCAACATTAAAATTTGCCGAACTATTTCGCTACCAATGCTTCCCGCGGCACCTGTAACCAATACACGTTTGCCTTGAACGAAAGTGCGCACCCGTGGAGACTCGATGTGAATCTCTTCTCTGCCCAACAGATCTTCATATTGTACCGTGCGTATTTGATTTGCACTTAACGAACCATTGATCCAATTCCGAGCGTGAGGTACGTGTTTCAATTTCAGTTTGTGTCGAACAGCCAAATCAGCCAATTCCCTTTTTCTCTCCACACCAATATCGGGTACAGAAATAAATAAATCTTCTACCTCATGATGATTCAACCAATCTTCTAAATCTGCGGAAGGATATATGCGAATTCCTTCCAATTGCTTTCCTCCTTTTCTCGTATCATCATCAAAGAAAGCCATAACCTCATACTCTGAAGATGCGTCTTTATCTAACGTACGTTTTAAAATAAGAGCGCCTTCGCCCGCACCAAAAACAACAATTCGTTTTTTCTCTTTCCGCTCCTTCGTAACCTCAGCATAAACCGTTTTAACAGCAAGTCTGAAAATGATGAGAGCGAACAGGCTTAGCAGGTAATCAATGATTATAACCGACGTTGGAACCAAAAAAATGGAGTTGAATACTCCTTTAGCCGTTACATTCAACGTAAAAAACAACAGGCTTCCAAGAGAAAGCACTACAAATATGCGAATGGCATCTTGGCTTCCCGTGTAGCGAATAATTCCAGAATAGGTTTTCCCAAAGAAAAATGCAATTCCTCGAATGGCGATGTACACCGGAATAAACTTCACGGCAAGACCCCACTCTTCTTTTGGCACGGCAAATTCAAATCGAACCAAATAGGCTATAAACAAAGCAAAAACACACAGCAATAGGTCAATCAAAAAGATGATCCATCGCGGTGTGTTTGCTCGAGGGAAAAGCTGTTTCATGAATTAAGCAAGCTCAACAACAACAGCGCTAGCTCCGCCACCGCCATTGCAGATACCTGCACCACCCCATTTTTCATTTCTATTTTTCATGGCATGAACAAGTGTTACTAAAACACGTGCACCGCTGCATCCAAGTGGGTGACCGAGAGAAACGGCTCCACCGTTTACGTTCACTTTAGCCGGATCCAATTTCATTTTCTGAACATTCACAATTCCAACAACACTGAACGCCTCATTTAACTCAATCAAGCCCAAGTCGCTCAATGCTACCCCGGCCTTCGCTGCAGCTTTCGGAAGTGCCAACGACGGAGTAGTTGTAAACCACTCCGGAGCCTGCTCAGCATCTGCGTATCCTGCAATACGAGCTAACGGGGTTAAACCCAACGCGCGCATTTTTTCGCCACTCATTAAAACCAAAGCAGCCGCCCCATCATTCATTGTTGAGGCATTGGCAGCAGTAACAGTTCCATCTTTCGCAAACACCGGACGCAGTCCTGGAATTTTATCGAAATTCACATTTTTGTATTCCTCATCTTCAGCAAAGAGTGTTGTTTCCCCCTTACGACCTACAATTTCAACTGGAACAACTTCATTCGCAAACGCACCAGCAGACCATGCCGCCGCTGAACGCTTGTATGATTCAATGGCAAATGCATCTTGTTCTTCTCTTGTGATTTGACATTCCGTGGCACACAATTCTGCGGCATTTCCCATTGGATAGTTGTGGTATACATCTGTTAACCCATCTTTCGCTAATCCATCAACCATCTTCACATCACCATATTTATTTCCCCATCTTAGGTTCGGCGAATAAAATGGAACCTGACTCATGTTCTCCATTCCGCCTGCAACAACAACTTCTGCATCACCGCATTGAATACTTTGAGCGGCCATCATCACAGCCTTCATTCCTGAAGCACACACTTTATTCACAGTAGTGCATTGCACTTGATCTGGCAGACCAGCAAACTTAGCGGCTTGTCTTGCAGGAGCTTGTCCCAGATTTGCTTGAAGCACAGACCCCATAATGACCTCTTGTACCTCCGTACCGCTCAGACCAATTTTTTCTAAAGCTCCTTTTATAGCAACAGCTCCCAACTGAGTAGCTGAAACACTAGATAAACTTCCACCAAAACTTCCCATTGGAGTGCGCACGGCAGAAACAATAAATACTTCTTTGTTCATTGCAAAAGATTTTTGGCAAAAGTACTGCAATTCGCGCATTATTATTTCGTTCCTCGTTTGAATTCGTGTTGAAAAATGGCACGAAATTGTCAAGGCCTAAAACGAAACTATTGAAAGAATTCCGTTAACCTTGTAAAGCGCAAGAAACCAAACCATGAAAAAAGCTTTTTCGATTTTATTCATACTCATCGCTGGCCTTTCCCTTTCAGCACAAAAAACAACCGGACTCCCAGAAGACGATGAAAAAATGTTGAAGGCACTAACTGCTCTTTTCGAAGAACAACAAAAAGATGCCGGAAAAACATTAATCGAACAGCAGCTCAAACCAATGTGGTTAACACCTGGCCAATTCTCCGATGCTGAAAAAAAGAACTTTCGACAAACAATAGATTTGCTCACCTCCAAGAGATATAGCGTTATACCTACCGTTCAACAATACATTGAACTGAGCATGCTCTTCAAAGAAATGCAGACACCAGCTGCTAAAGTGAATGGGTTTCATGATTTGCTAAATCAATGCATCAAAAACAATTCAAAAAAAATTAATAAAGCAACTGATGTTCTCATTGCCAGTGCATTGGGACTATTCAGGGAAAACACAATTTACAGCGATGTAAAGAGAGCCTGGAAAACAGACAATTCCAATTTTGACTTTGCCTACGATTCGTTACCAAAAATTGTATTTCCCAGTTTGAAAATTTCTTGTGTGCAAGGTGACAAAAATATTTTCATTGAAAACACCCAAGGCTTCTATTCACTCTCAGAAAAAACGTTTTATGGTCAAGGTGGAAGGGTGCCATGGAACATTGTTGGCTATGACCCAACAAAGACTTTTGCTACACTTTCTTTCTATGAAATTAAGGTCACTGAATCGCAATATGATTCAGAGAACGTGACCTTTCAATCTGAATTTTTCAACCTTCCGTTGGTTGGTATCCTCACCAATAAAATTCAAGAGGGAAATGAGAAAGACAAACAAAACTACCCGGAATTTCAATCCAATCAAAGCCGCCTTACCATTAAGAACATCATTCCAAATGTTGACTACGAAGGTGGTTTTACACTTGCCGGTAGCAGCCTGAAAGGTACAGGACCGCAGCAAAATCCAGCCCGACTCATTATATACAAAGACGGCAAGAATTTTTTGGAATCGAAAAGTCAATTGTTTGATATTCGACCAGATCGAATTGAAAGCTTGCATGCCTCTGTTCGATTTTATGTTGATAGTGATAGTGTATATCATCCAGACCTTCGTTTGGTCTTGAATAGAAAATCAAGGAATTTGAGTTTATCTAGAAACGAAGACGGCGTTAGCCCTTCTCCTTTTGTAAATACCTATCACAATGTTGAGATGTATGTAGAGACCATTGAATGGAATTTAGATGCACCGTTAATGAACTTTGGAGCATTCGGACAAACCGCTCAAAAATTTGCCGATTTTGAATCCATTAATTATTTCGAAAAAAACAGATATCAAACGCTGCAAGGAATTTCAACCATACACCCGTGTACCTTGTTGAATGAAACCTACAAAAAAACAGGAACCGAGACTTTTTCGGCTCTTGACTTTGCCCAGACCGCCCGAACGGGTATAGAGCAATGGATTCCATTGTTCTTCGACCTGAATAACAAAGGATACATTTACTATGAACCAGAAACCAGAATGATTACGGTTCAACCCAAATTATTGAATCACATTCAAAGCAATAAACTAGAAAAAGACTATGACATTTTGCAGTTTTCAAGCAGCGTAGAGAAAGGATCAAATGCCCAATTGAGCCTCCTCAGCATGGAATTGAAAATTGACGGCATTCGCAATATCTATCTAAGCGATTCGCAAAAAGTAGTGGTTTATCCAGACAAAGGGCAAGTCATTCTGAAGAAAAATAGAGACTACTCTTTTGACGGTGCTGTATACGCTGGAAATCTGCAACTGGTAGGTGCCAAATTTGATTTCAATTATGAACTCTTTGAATTGACCATGAATCAGGTTGACTCTTGTGTCATCTACATCAACGATGAAAATGGCGTTGCCGATATTCATGGAAACATGCCTAAGAAAAGGGTAAAAACTGTTCTTCGCAATTTAACTGGAACAGTACAAATAGATCACCCCTCCAATAAAAGCGGATACATTTCAAAAGATTATACCACCTATCCGAAAATGAGTTGCACGCGCAAATCAGATGTTTTCTGGGATAAAAAAACCATTCAAAACGGAGCCTACACGAAAGATGAATTTGGTTATACACTGAATCCTTTCGATCTGGACTCACTTGACAATTTCACCAAGAGCAATTTGGTATTCGAGGGATCCTTAGAATCAAACGGCATGCTGCCTGTGTTGAATGAGCCTCTGGTTTTAATGGAAGACAACAGCTTAGGTTTTCATCTTCCCTTGAAAGAAGAAGGTATTAAAGCATACAACAACAAGGTGCATTTAACAGGTGATTTAACATTGAATCACTCCGGGATGAAGAGCAAAGGAGATTTGAATTATCTGACTACACATGCCAAATCTGAAGACTTCACACTAACACCTCGGTTGTTGTTCGGGCTCACTACTGAATACAAGAATGATTTCAGTGAAAAAGCCAATGTTGCAGATTACTCTGCTGCAAAAGTGGAATTGAAATATGCAGAGAAAGATGAGGCTCTCATTGTTGCAACCAAAACCGAACACATCATCGGTTTCAAGAACGAAGCCGAAATTATTGGGTCAACTACGCTTACTCCTAAAGGCATGATTGGCCAAGGCGAAATCATGCTGGTTGGTGCATCTGTTTCATCAAAAAAATTCAATTTAAAATCAAGAATCATACTTGCAGACACTTCTTCGTTTAACATTAAAAATGCCGACAACTCGAATGCACTTGCGTTAAAAACAGACAATGTCTCAGCCAACATTGATTTTGATAAAAGGAAAGGAAATTTCAAATCCAATAACGGCGAAACGAAGATCGAATTCCCTGCCAATGAATACATCTGTTTTATGGATCAATTTACTTGGTTTATGGACAAGTCTGAAATGGAGCTTTCCTCGAATAGAAAAGCCAATACCGATTTAGTCATTGACACCGATCAGGAAAAGAGAAAATCAAATTTCTACAGTATTAAAGAAGGTCAAGACAGCTTAAACTTTTTATCGCCCTACGCAAAATATGATTTGAAAGCCAGTCAAATCACCTGCAACAAAGTAGATTATATCATTGTTGCCGATTCAAAAGTTCAACCAGATAGCAATTATGTTGTGATTGAGAAAAATGCGAACATGCGTGAATTGAATCGAGCCCAAGTCATCAGCAACTTCGTTACCCAATACCACAAGATTTTCAATGCAAAGGTGAAAATCAACGGTAGAAAAGATTACCAGGGTTCTGGAGACATTGCATACAAAGACGAAAACAAATTGGAGCAAATTATCCATGTCACTTATTTCGGGTTGGACTCAACGTACCAAACCATGGCCATGGGCGAAATTGCAGAGAACCAAGAATTTTGGTTATCGCCAGCCTTTGAATTTAAAGGGAAGTTTGAAGTGTATGCCAGCAATCCAAACTATCTGTTTAATGGAGGTGTTCGGGTATTGCACAATTGTGAAAGTATGGACAGAACGTTCATGGCCTTCAAGAGCATCATTGACCCAAATGAAATTTTCATTCCCGTTACTGCCTCTATCAAAGATGTCAATGACTCACCACTCGGACTAGGCGTTATTGTTCGTGATGAGTCGCCCATGAATATTTATCCGGGCTTCATGAGTAATAAATCGAATGCAAAAGACCAAGGATTGATTGAATCGAACGGATTCTTATACTATGATAAAGCTCGAAAAACCTACTTTGTTGGCTCGAAAGAAAAGATTCGTCAGCCGAAACTAAACGGTCAGCTCATAGGATTAAACACCACTACCTGTGAATTAACGGGCGATGGCAAAATGGACTTCAATGTAGACTTTGGATTAATGACCATGAAGTCTGTTGGAAATGTGAAATTCAACACCAAAGATTCTACATTGAGTGCGAAAAGTGTCACGCTGTTGAATTTCCCTTTCAATGATGACATTCAAAAACACATAGCCGATAAAATGATTCAAAGTGACAACCTCACACCAATTGATATATCGAAAACGCTGTTTGAAAAAAGTCTAGTTGAATTTTTGGGAGTAGAAAAGTCAGATAAGATAATTACAGATATGGCTTTGGACGGTGCCATTAAAAAATTCCCGGAGGAACTTCAAACGACCATTTTCTTTACTGATTTAAATTGGCAATGGAATGCCGAAAATGAAACCTTCATTGCAATGGGCAACATTGGAATTGGTGGTATGGGCAAAAAACAAATTTTCAAGTATGTGAAAGGACTCATTGAGATTCAAAAAAGAAAAACCGGCGATGTCTTAACCGTATATCTTGAGTTAAGTGGGGCCGATTATTACATGTTTGAATACAAAAGCACCATCATGTCATTGATTACTCAAGACAATGCAATAGTTGAAATTTTTGCGAAATTGAAAGACACAGATCGAACGTTTGAAGAAAATAAAAAGCGCTTTACGTTCAATTATCTCGGAGCAACAACGGCAAAAACCAAGAAAGACAAGTTTTTGCAGAAGTACCCCGAGTTTGAAAACAATTAATTCGCAAGTGGCTTACAGACCAAAAATGGTTTTACCTGGATAGTAGGCCATTTTACCTAGCTCTTCTTCAATGCGAAGCAACTGATTGTATTTTGCAATCCGGTCAGAACGAGATGCACTTCCTGTTTTAATTTGACCTGTATTCAAGGCTACCGCAAGATCTGCAATGGTTGTATCTTCAGTCTCACCAGACCTGTGTGACATGACACTCGTATAACTTGCGCGATGCGCCATGTCTACGGCGTCAATGGTTTCTGTTAACGTTCCAATTTGATTCACCTTTACCAGAATGGAATTGGCAATACCTTCCTGGATACCTCTCGATAATCTTTCAACATTGGTAACAAATAAATCATCTCCAACCAATTGAATATTCACACCTAAATTTTCAGTCATTAACTTCCACCCGTCCCAATCATCTTCTGAACATCCGTCTTCAATAGACACTATTGGGTAACGCTTACACCAATCGGCCCAATAATCTACCATTTGAGCACTTGTTAGTTGTTCTCCCGTGCTTTCCAGGTGATACAATTTGGTCTCTGGATTATAAAATTCTGTAGATGCACAATCTAAACCAAGAACAATGTCTTCACCTGGTCTGTATCCTGCAGATTCAATGGCCTGCATGATGGTTACAAGCGCCTCTTCATTCGATGCAAAATTTGGAGCAAATCCTCCCTCATCGCCAACATTGGTACTATGACCTTGCTTACTTAAAACTTTCTTTAAATGATGAAAAACCTCAGCTCCCATGCGCAACGCCTCACTGAAAGTAGGCGCTCCTACAGGAAGAATCATAAATTCTTGAACGTCAACTTTGTTGTCTGCATGCGCTCCACCGTTCACAATATTCATCAAAGGAACTGGCAATGTGTTGGCGCTAACGCCACCAATGTATCTATACAATGACATACCTGCAGTTTCAGCTGCCGCTCTTGAAACCGCCAACGAAACTCCCAAGATGGCATTCGCTCCAAGTATGCTTTTGTTATCTGTTCCATCTATGCCACACATGGCTCTGTCAATGAGGTTTTGTTCGAAGACATTCGCACCCTCTAGTTCTTTTCTTAGAATTTCATTCACATTCTGAACTGCACGCATTACACCTTTTCCAAGGTATTGACTTGCATCGCCATCGCGTAATTCAACCGCTTCATGCATACCCGTACTCGCTCCAGATGGAACAGCAGCTCTTCCCATGGTGCCTTGGTCTGTGTATACTTCTACCTCAACTGTTGGATTACCACGAGAATCTAAAATTTGTCTTGCGTGAATGTGTGCAATTGTTGCCATAATGAAATTATTTTCGACAAAGATAATACAACAATTGAAATACTTAGTGTACTTTATACACTATCTAAATTTTGTCCTTGGAAAAAGGGGCTGCTTCACTACCGGTTTATCGGCATCATAATTCGATTTCTTTTGCTTTTTCTCTGCCGGGGCTTCCTTCTTCACTGTTTTCTTTTCGCTCGTTGAATGCTCAAGAAGCTGCAACAGCAGATCCATTTCTGAATCTGACAATTCTCTAAATTCCCCCAACGGAATTCCCTTGACTTGAATGTGCATGATACGTGTTCGTTCCAACTTCACAACTTGAAAACCAAAATGCTCACACATTCGTCGAATCTGCCTGTTTAAACCTTGAGTGAGTACAATTCGAAATGACATGGGGCCTTCTTGTTCCACTTTGCATTTCTTCGTCACTTGTCCTAGAATGGGAACACCTGAACGCATGCCTTTCAAAAAAGCTTCCGTAACAGGTTGATCAACAGTAACCACATATTCCTTCTCATGCTGATTACCAGCTCGAAGAATCTTGTTGACCAAATCACCGTCATTGGTCATGAGTATTAATCCTTGAGAATCTTTATCAAGCCTTCCGATCGGGAAAATACGCTCTGAATAATTAACGTAACTCACAATGTTGTCACGTTCAGCCTCATCCGTTGTTGACACAACTCCCTCGGGTTTATTCACTGCGAGAACAATGCGCTTAGAACTTTTCTCTGTTGCGGTAATGGGCCTGCCATTCACTTTAACAACATCTCCAGGCTTAACTTCAGCTCCCAAAGGCGCACGTCTGCCATTAATGGTTACAACACCTTTCGACAAAAGCTTATCAGCTTCTCTTCTACTGCAGAGTCCAGACTCGCTTATAAACTTATTTATTCGCATCATATTCACGGCGAAGGTAGCATTAAAAATTGTTTTCCTATTTTTACAAACGCATGCCGAATACCACCATCCCTTTAGAAGAACGCAAAACAGTAGAAGTCTGCTATGCTCCAAGTCATTATTCACTCTACGGAAACAATTTCGATATTGTAGTTGTGATTGACGTACTTCGGGCTACCAGTGCTATAACAACGGCCTTGTATTCAGGTGTTAAAGAAATTATTCCGGTTGCCACAGTTGAAGAGGCTATTCAATATAGAAAAAACGGATACATTGTAGCCGCAGAGCGCGATGGAAAAGTGGTTGAAGGATTTGATTTTGGCAATTCACCATATGCATTCATGAATCCAGACATGGTTGGTAAATCGGTTGTACTTACCACAACAAATGGAACCAAAGCCATTCAAACAGCAAGTGAAAAAACCGTAATCATTGCATGCCTCAATAATCTTACAGTTGTCTGTGAATACCTCATTCAATTGAATAAAAACGTATTGGTTCTTGCTAGCGGTTGGAAAGAAAAAATGAATTTAGAAGATACCATTTGTGCTGGAGCTATTGCAGATCATTTAATTGAAACCAAGAAATTCACTTCCAACGAAGACAGCACGCTTGCTGCAAAATTCATTTTCCGAAGTGCTCGTGACAACATGTATACTTTCTTGCGATCATCTTCGCATCGAAGAAGACTCATGCAGCTTAAAATTCAAAAAGATGTGAAGTATTGCTTAATGGTTGACACCGTGCCATGCATTCCCATATTAAAAAACGGCAAATTGGTTCTACTGGAAAACCATGAAAGCTAGCTTTCTTCTTACTTGCATAATGTTTGGAATTGCTTTACATGGTGAAGCGAATGATTCCATTCCAACAAATAACCAAGCAGAGAATCACATTTGTTTCGATTGGGGATTTTTTGGACATAAAAAAATAAATGAGCTCGCGGTCTATACCCTCCCCGAAGAATTATTCGGTTTTTACAAATACAACATCAATTACATCATCGAGCACAGTGTTGATCCCGACAAACGCAGATACAGTGTAAAGGGGGAAGCTGAATGCCACTACCTTGACGTTGACCGTTACGTTACCAAAGATGAACCCAATCCATTCAACAATTTACCGGAGAGATGGACAGAAGCTGTTTCAAAATATAGTGAAGACACGTTGCGCGCCCATGGCATCGTTCCATGGAATTTGTATTTCACATATACGAAACTCATTCAAGCTTTTAAAAATCATGACGTGCAACGCGTTTTGCGCATCAGTGCGGAGTTAGGACATTACATTGGCGACATTCATGTTCCCTTGCACAGTACAAGTAATTACAACGGACAAAAAACCAATCAAAGGGGAATTCATGCCTTTTGGGAATCTCGCGTTCCCGAAATTCAATTTTCTGAATATGATTTTTTTGTAGGAAAAGCAGAATACATTTCAGCACCGCAGCGCTTTGCCTGGGACCGTTTGAAAGAGAGTTACGCTGCTGTAGACTCCGTTCTCTCATTTGAATCAAATCTGAATGCTCAGTTTCCGGCAGATCAAAAATACACGTTTGAGCGCAGGGGGAATGCGGAAATTAGAACTTACAGCAGGGCCTATGCTGAAGCATATAGTGCACTTTTGCAAGGTCAAGTTGAACGAAGAATGAAGTCAGCTGTTTTTAGTCTTGGAAGTTATTGGTATACGGCATGGCTTGAGGCGGGGCAGCCCGATGTTAGCGGATGGTTTATTCAAAATAAAGATGAAGTTGAAGAACCCATGCCCATACCTACACTTCCCGTAAGGCAACATGAAAATGAATAATACCCACATTCAAGAAATTTTTAACGCACAACGCGAGAGACAATACACCTTTTCGAATAGCAGCTGTGCTGAGCGTATTGCCTTATTAAAGTCGCTTAAAAAAAATTTAACTGTATTTGAGCCCAGGTTCATGAAGGCCCTAGAACTTGACCTGAACAAACACGCATTTGAATCGTACGCAACTGAATTCTTTCTCTTGTATGCTGAACTGAAACATGTCATTTCCAATTTACATGATTGGATGTCACCCAAAATTTGGCCGCGCACGCTAAGTAATCCGTTGTCTCGTTCCGTGTC